>Ga0214201_1000276_pt1 | contig 19879 bp, 20 predicted proteins | sample TroBogEpilimnion_32_FD_153039 | JGI IMG/M metagenome (GOLD analysis project Ga0214201, IMG submission 153039) | Freshwater microbial communities from Trout Bog Lake, WI - 29MAY2009 epilimnion | ecosystem: Environmental > Aquatic > Freshwater > Lake > Epilimnion/Euphotic zone | place: Trout Bog...
CACTGGCAGGAATTGGTGCAGCCGCTTGTATTTATTATCTTATTCGCAAAAGGCAGACGGAGAGCGCCTCACTCTCTGACCTTTGAGCTTAAACGCCTCTATAAGATCGGTCAGCAAGCTATTGAATTTATAGTTTATTAACCATTTAAAGCGCTGATAACGCCTCCCTTTTTAAAGACCTTTGCAGAAAGCCCCCGATGGCGATGAATGAAACAACGCGCCAGTCGCAATCGGGCGCTGCAGGCCATCCGGCTTCGGCCTGTCTGGGCTTGGATTTCGGCACGACGAATTCCGTTGCCGCGATGATCGGGACAGGGGGGCTTATCGAAACCGCCCAGTTTATCCATGACGGCCTAGCCGATTCCGTTTGCCGATCGGCGCTCAGCTTTTTCAAGTTCGACAATGAGACCCAAGTAGAGATTGGACCATGGGCGGTTGATCGCTATCTGGCTGATCCGAAGGATTGCCGCTTTTTGCAATCCTTCAAAACCTTCGCCGCGAGCGGCTCGTTTCGTTCAACCGCTATTTATGGTCGCCCATGGCGCTATGAAGATTTGATGGCGAATTTTATCGAAGGCCTATTGGCCAAATGCGAGCCATTATCCATGAAGCCATCAGGCCGGTTGGTGATTGGAAGGCCCGTGGCCTATGCGGGTCACGCGCCCGATGCCGCCTTGGCCCAATTGCGCTATTTAACCGCATTAGAACGATGCGGGTTCGACGATGTGCATTTTGTCTATGAGCCTGTCGCGGCCGCGTTCTATTTTGCCCAACGCCTCGAAAAAGATGCAACCGTTTTGGTGGCCGATTTCGGCGGCGGCACGAGCGATTTTTCGATTGTGCGTTTTTCCTTCGACAAGGACGGAATTCGCGGCATTCCGCTTGCGCGGACCGGCGTTGGCTTGGCAGGGGATCGGTTTGATTATCGCATTCTCGATCATGTCGTCTCGCCAAAGCTCGGGAAGGGCAGCCAATATAAAAGCTTTGGCAAGATGCTCGATATTCCCATTCATTATTTCGCGAATTTCGCCGCTTGGCATCAACTGGCCATTATGAAGGCGGGGCCGACGATACGGGAATTGCGCCAATTGGCTAAGGCCAGCGATCATCCCGAGCCGCTCGAAATGCTGATCACCGTGATTGAGAATGATCTCGGCTATCCGCTCTATAAGGCCGTATCGGAAGCCAAGCTCGCTTTATCCCATCACGAGCGCGCGGCCTTCGCCTTCTACAGCGATGGCATTTCGATTGATGCGATGATTGAACGGGCTGACTTCGAGCGCTGGATTTCCCCCGATCTCGACCGTATCGACCAAGCCGTTGATCAAGCGCTAATGGATGCGGGCCTAACGCTGGCCGACATCGATAAAGTTTTTCTAACGGGCGGTAGCTCGTTTGTGCCCGCGGTTCAGGCCCGCTTTAAACGCTTTGGCGAGGATCGCTTGGAAACGGGCGATCAACTTTTGTCGATTGCATCGGGTCTTGCTTTGATCGGGCAGGAAAGCAACATTGAGCGTTGGACGGTTCGGGAAGGTTAAGGTCGGATGCAGACAGCCATCGTCGCATCGATCGGTAGGAGAGCAGTATGAAGGCGACTTTTCTTGGGCTTGATATTGGTACGTCATCCATCAAGGCCCTCCTGATTGACGAGCAACAGCGCGTTGTCGCGGAAGCGTCAGTGCCCCTTACGATTTCAAGGCCCGAGCCGCTTTGGTCGGAGCAAGATCCGGAGGAATGGTGGCAAGCCTGTTTGGCCGCGATTGCTCAAGTGAGACAAGAAGCCCCTGAAGCGTTCTTAGCCCTTCATGCCATCGGTCTATCGGGGCAGCAACATGGCGCCGTTTTTCTTGACGCTGACGGCCATGTGCTCCGGCCGGCCATTTTGTGGAATGATGGACGCTGCGGTCGCGAGGCGGAAGAATTGCAAGCCAGTCTGCCCGATTTTGTCGAGCGCGCATCCAATATCGCGATGGTCGGATTTACCGCCCCGAAAGTTTTGTGGGTGCGTCGGCATGAGCCTGATGTGTTTAAAAAGACCAGAAAGATTGTGTTGCCGAAGGATTATATCCGCTTCCGGCTTTCGGGCGTCTATGTCGCCGAAATGTCGGATGCGGGCGGTACGCTCTGGCATGATATCGCGGGCAGACGATGGGATGACACCTTGCTGGCCGCAGGCGGTATTGACCGCTCTTATGTTGCCGATCTCGTTGAAGGCTCTGATGAGTCTGCACGGGTGAGCGATGGATTGTCGACCAGTTGGGGATTAGCGAAAGGCTCGGTGGTGATTGCCGGCGGCGCGGGCGACAATGCGGCCGCAGCGGTTGGTATTGGTGCTATCCATGCGGGCGAAGGTCTGTTGTCGATGGGCACATCGGGCGTGTTGTTTGCGGTGACCGATCGGCTATTGACCAAGCCTGCGCGTGCCTTAAACGCCATGTGCCATGCGCTACCGCAGCGATGGCATGTGATGGGCGTATCCTTATCAGCGGCATCAGCGCTGTCATGGTTTGCTGATGTCATCGGAAAAGGCGAGCGTGTCGGTGATTTGATCGCCGAAGTTCAGGCTTTTGCATCGCAGCCAGCACAGCGTGCCAATGCGCCAATCTTCGTGCCTTATCTGTCCGGCGAGCGAACGCCCCATAATGATCCTGAAGCGAATGGTATGTTTGCAGGCCTTCGTGCGCAGCATGATCAGGTGGCCATGGCCTATGCGGTTATGGAAGGTGTCGCCTTTTGCTTTGCCGATGATTTCGATGTGTTGGCGGATTCAGGCACCCATCTCAATAGTTGTTTCCTCGTTGGCGGCGGTGCCCGAAGCCAATTTTGGGGTCAGATGCTCTCCGATGTGCTGCAGTTTCCGTTGGACCTTCCAGGCGGTGCTGAAACCGGTGGCGCGCTTGGTGCCGCACGCTTAGGCATGTTGGCGGCACGTGTCGGGAGTGAGGCGGAGATTTGTTTCAAACCGGATGTTAAACTTCGCTATTCACCCGATCCAAAAGAGCATTCCTTTTATCAGCCTCGCCTTGATCGCTTTAGAGCGCTGTATGAAGCCGAGCACCGGATCCGCATGAGCGGCGTATAATGCCTCTTAATGCGACTGCTCCGCGATGATGAAGGCCTCAAGCGCTTTAACCTCGTCCGCTCTCAGCCGTAACCCCAGTTTGCTCCGCCGCCATAAAATATCATGCGCAGACATGGCCCATTCCTGCGCGATTAAATAGCGTATTTCGGCGGCTGAAAGCGTTTCGCCGAAAACTGGACCGATATCGTTCTCCGATTTAGCGCTTCCTAATATCATGGGCGTCTTTGTCCCATAGGCGCGCGCAAGGCGGCGGATCAGTTCTTTTCGGATATTGGGATATTGGCGCTGATACAGATCGACAAGTTTTTGAAAATCGGTTTTTTCAAAATCGCCGCCGGGTAAGGCCGCATTCCCTGTCCAACCTTTTTGCTGCTCCGCCGATGGGGGAAGATAGGGCGAAAGCTTTTCAAGGGCAGCCTCTGCCAAACGGCGATAGGTTGTTATTTTACCGCCAAAGATGGAAAGCAGCGGCGCTTGACCGGTTGGCGCATCGAGCGTGAGAACGTAATCGCGCGTTGCTTCTTGGGCCTTTGATGCGCCATCATCATAAAGCGGCCTGACGCCCGAATAGGTCCATATAATATCATCAGCAACAATCGGCTTAGAAAAATATTCGCTTGCTGCAGCACAGAGATAATTGATCTCTTCTTGGCTAATCGTAACGTTTGCCGGATCGCCCGTATAGTCGCGATCCGTTGTGCCAATGAGCGTAAAATCTTGCTCATAGGGTATCGCAAAAATAATTCGGCCATCTTTGTTTTGGAAGATGTAACAACGGTCGTGATCATAAAGGCGTGGAAAGACAATATGCGATCCCTGCACCATGCGAATTTTTGCTTTTGTGTTGGATCGAATTTTTCCTGCTAAGACGTCGGCCACCCATGGTCCGGCGGCATTAACAAGGGTCGCGGCGCGTATCGATTTCGATTGCCCTGTTGCTTGATTTAGGATGGTCAACTTCCATGCGTTTTCTTCACGATCCGCCGACATGAGTTTGTGCTTTGTTTCAATGATAGCACCGTGATCGCGCGCATCCATCGCATTCAAAACAACCAAACGGGAATCCTCCACCCAACAATCCGAATATTCAAACGCGATCGTTGAATCGCCTTTTAAGGGTGTACCGGAAATATCAGACGTAAGATCAAGCTTACGGGTCGGGGGTAGGTTTTTACGGCCGCCAAGGTGATCATACAGAAAAAGGCCCAGACGCAAGATCCATGCGGGCCGCAAGCCGCGATGATAGGGCAAGACAAATCGAAGCGGCCAGATGATATGGGGTGCAATGCCCCACAAAATCTCTCGCTCAATCAGCGCTTCACGAACCAGTCGAAATTCGAAATGCTGCAGATACCGCAAACCGCCATGGATGAGCTTGGTTGACCAGGAGGAGGTGCCTGATGCCAGATCATCCTGTTCACACAGATACACGCTCGAACCCCGCCCTGCGGCATCGCGAGCAATGCCCGCACCGTTAATGCCGCCACCAATTATGGCGATATCAAAAATCTGTTCGGTCAGATGAGCCTCCAAAGGTCATGCGATTAGGACTTGAGCTTTGCCCAATGTTAGCCCGGAAAGGAAGTGATCGTCGATCGAAGCGACACTTACAATCTTCATGTTGGTGGGATTATGGCTGAAACCATTAAATAGTGGTGCCCGGGGGCGGGATCGAACCACCGACACTGCGATTTTCAGTCGCATGCTCTACCAACTGAGCTACCCGGGCGTTCAACGTCGAAACGCGGAACAGGCGGGCGTTATAGTGGGTAGGCGGGGTGCTGTCCAGCCATGGGGCAAGGTAATTTTAAAACCCAGCGAATTTGGCTAAACCTTAGTCCCGAAACAGGAATTCGCAGTCGGAGCGACCAAAGTCGATATCGTCGGCGGATTCCGCTGGTAGGTTAAGCGTCAGCATATGTTGGCTATTTTCGCCTTCGGCTAGATAAAGCGCCAATTGGAGGCGGGCCCTGCGCCGTAAATTCTCGCGGCGCGCTTGGGTTGTTAAGACATCGGATTCAAGATTTACCCCATCATTATGGGGCCAATCCACCGATAGAGAACCATGGCTTATCTGCGTAAGGCTCATTTTAAAGCTCCGAATCAGACACCCGAATCGATAATCGATAATGAATGTTAACCTATGACAGCTTTGTGACCTATATCGGGTGCCAAGCGCCGATTTGGCCTCGAAATCGTGATGCTCGGTCTATTTGCGGCATCAATCCGCTCATCAGACAAAACGATTTGGACGCCGCCGCTGGGCCGTGCTAGGAGCGCCCTTTATAGGGGGTGGGGTATGAACCGTGCCTTGTGGTGGGCCGTATCTATCGCAAGACTGACCAATTGATGCCTTCACCCCTCCTGTTAAGACATTTTCGAAAGCGTGCCCCATCATGAACGATCTTGCCGCCTACCGCTCCTCGCGCCTTTCCAATTCCTTTTTTTCGGCTTCGCTGGCCGATCGTGACCCTGAAATCGCCGAAGCTGTTCGGTTGGAACTGGGCCGCCAGCGGGATGAGATTGAGCTGATTGCCTCGGAAAACATCGTTTCGCGCGCTGTTTTGGAAGCCCAAGGCTCCGTCATGACGAATAAATACGCCGAGGGTTATCCCGGTAAGCGGTATTATGGCGGTTGCCAATTTGTCGATATTGCCGAAGATTTAGCAATCAAGCGAGCCTGCCAATTGTTTGGCTGCAATTTTGCCAATGTGCAGCCGAATTCGGGCTCGCAGGCCAATCAGGCCGTGTTTTTGGCCCTGCTTCAGCCGGGTGACACGTTTATGGGCCTTGATCTCGCAGCGGGTGGCCATTTGACCCATGGCGCAGCCCCGAATGTTTCAGGCAAGTGGTTTAAGGTCGTTTCCTATGGGGTTGAGCCTGAAACCCAGACGATCAACATGGATAAGGTCGAGGCCTTGGCGATGGAAGCCAAGCCGAAACTGATCATCGCAGGCGGCTCAGGCTACGCCCGCCATTGGGATTTTGCCCGTTTCCGGGCCATTGCCGATAAGGTTGGCGCCTATTTCCTTGTCGATATGGCCCATTTTGCGGGTCTGGTGGCCGGCGGTGCGCATCCTTCGCCGTTCCCACATGCCCATGTTGCGACCTCGACGACCCATAAAACATTGCGTGGGCCCCGCGGCGGCATCATACTTTCCAATGACGAGGCTATCGCCAAGAAAATCAATTCGGCGGTGTTCCCCGGCATGCAAGGTGGACCGTTGATGCATGTCATCGCAGCAAAGGCTGTGGCGTTTGGCGAAGCGCTGACGCCGGAATTTAAATCCTATGCCCGTGCGGTGGTTGAAAATGCGGCGGCGCTTGCCGATACGCTGATCAAGGGCGGGTTTAACATTGTAACGGGTGGTACGGACAATCATCTGATGTTGGTGGATCTTCGCCCGAAGAACATTACGGGCAAGGCATCTGAGGCGGCTCTGGGCCGTGCGCATATCACCTGCAACAAAAATGGTGTTCCGTTTGATCCCGAAAAGCCTACCATTACTTCCGGTATTCGTCTTGGAACGCCAGCGGCCACGTCGCGCGGCTTTGGCGTTGAAGAATTCCGTGAAGTCGGTCGCTTGATTGTCGAGACGCTCGACGGACTGTCGAAGAATGGCGACGCGGGTAACGCCGAGGTTGAAGCCTCGGTGAAGGATCGGGTCCACGCCTTAACGAAGCGGTTCCCGATTTACGGTTAAGCGAGGTAGCGGGTGCGGTGTCCTTATTGCGGTAGTGTTGAAAGCCAGGTGAAGGATTCCCGTCCGGGTGAGGATGGGGCCGTCATTCGCCGCCGCCGCGTATGCCCCGATTGTGGCGGGCGTTTTACAACGTTTGAGCGCGTGCAATTGCGTGACTTGACCGTTCTGAAACGCTCCGGACGCCGCATTCCGTTTGATCGTGATAAGCTGATGCGCTCGGTTGATATCGCTCTGCGCAAGCGTCCGGTGGATCAGGAGCGGACGGAGCGGATGGTCAACGGGATCGTTCGCCAGTTGGAAAGCATGGGCGATGGTGAAGTCACCAGCCAAACGATCGGTGAATTGGTGATGGAGGGGCTGAAAGGCCTCGACGATGTGGCCTATGTCCGCTTCGCCAGTGTTTATCGAAATTTCCGCGAAGCAAAAGACTTCGGTGAATTGCTGGATGAACTCAACGCGGATGAAAGTGCGAGCGGAACGTCATCCGAATGAACGCTGCGGCGATTGATCATGCGATGATGCGTCACGCTTTGACGCTGGCTCGGCGCGGGCTGGGCCGGACATGGCCTAATCCGTCTGTTGGCGCGGTGATTTGGCGGATGGAAGGCGTCCAGCCGATCATTGTCGGGCGTGGCTTTACGCAGTCTGGCGGTCGACCGCATGCTGAAACGGAGGCCATCGCCATGGCAGGCGAGGCGGCTCGCGGGGCGTCGATGGCGGTGACGTTAGAGCCTTGCGCGCATCACGGTAAAACGCCGCCATGCGCTGAAGCGATTATCAAAGCAGGCATCCAAAGGGTGATTTCGGCAATGACCGATCCGGATCCACGCGTCGATGGAGGCGGACATGCGCTCTTGCGTGCTGCCGGAATTGACGTTGGAACAGGGCTATTGGCCGACGAAGCGCGGGCTTTGAATTTAGGGTTTATCCATAAGGTGATCGATCAACGGCCTTTGATCACCTTGAAATTAGCCCAGACGGCGGATGGCTATGCCGGTGTGACAGGTCGCCAACTCATGGTGTCGTCGGCAAGCTCAAAGCAACGTGTTCATTTAGCCAGAGCCAATCACGATGCGATCATGGTTGGCGTCGGGACGGTATTGGCGGATAATCCGGATCTAACATGCCGTCTACCGGGGATGATGCAATTTTCGCCCATTCGCATTGTCATCGATACGCATCTTTCTACACCGATAAATAGCCGCCTTGTCGAGACATGCGGTACCGTTCCTACATGGATTTTAATCGGACCTAACGTGTCCGATAAATCTGTTGAAGTCATGCAGGAAAAGGGCGTTATCATTGAGCGCGTGGCGTCCAATGCAAACGGCCATCTTGATATGCGAGATGCCATGCGTGTTCTTGCAAAGCGGGGCCTCACGCGCATCTTAAGCGAGGGTGGACCGATGCTAGCCGAAGCACTTGTTGAAGCGGATCTGGTGGATACCGTTGAGATTTACACAAGCCCCGATCGGCTAGGTCGTGAGGGCGTTTTAGCTGTGCGTCCGGGCTTGCGTGCGCGGATTGAAAACAAGCACCTGTTTGAGGGTGCGGAGCCTGTTGCAATAGGCCGAGACAGGCTTGTTCACTACACAAGGATAAACTGATGTTCACGGGAATTGTAACCGATATCGGTGTTGTAGAGAGTGTGAAAGATCATGGCAGTGCTTTGCGGCGCATTCGGATCCATGCGTCTTATGATGCAGCCGGTATCGCGTTGGGGGCATCGATTGCATGCGCTGGTCCGTGCTTAACGGTTGTCGCGGTTGGCGCCCGGCCTGAGGGTGGATGCTGGTTCGAGATTGATGCCGCTGCCGAAACCTTGGCCCGCACCAATGTGGGGCAATGGAAGGTCGGCACCCGGCTTAATCTGGAACGCGCCTTGAAAATTGGCGATGAGCTCGGGGGTCATTTGGTCTCGGGCCATGTCGACGGCGTGGCTGAGGTGATCGCGCGGGATGATATTACGGATAAATCCGGATCGTCCTGGGGCGCGACGGCCAAATTTACCATTCGGGTGCCGCGGGAACTGGCGAAATATGTCGTTGAAAAAGGCTCGGTCGCGTTAGATGGCACGTCTTTGACCATAAATTCGGTCGAACGGGATGTTTTGACCGTGCTGCTCATCCCCCACACGCTTGAAGTGACGACATGGGGAGCGGTCAAAGCGGGAGCGCGGCTTCACATTGAGGTCGATCAGATGGCGCGTTATGCCGCGCGGCTTGCGGAAGCGCGCGCTGAGGGCTACTGAGACGCTCGAATTCAACGCAAGGAAGTGTATCGATGGCCGGATCCCGTCAAGCCGCAGTTAATGTCGAGCCGATTGAGGACGCACGCGTCCTCGTTGTGGAAGCTCGCTTTTACAATGATCTGGCTGATCAATTGCTGGAAGGTGCTCTGGAAGCGATCAAGGCGGTCGGTGCCGATTGCACCGTTGTGACCGTCCCCGGTGCGCTCGAAATTCCATCCACAATTACCATTATGCTCGAAGCAGCCTCGGCTCATGGCAAACCTTATGATGCCGTTGTTGCGCTCGGAACGGTCATTCGCGGAGACACCGGCCATTATGACATTGTTGCCGGTGAAAGTTCCCGCGCGTTGATGGACCTCTCGGTGGCTTATGGCATGCCGCTTGGCAATGGCATTTTAACAGTTGAAAATGAAATGCAAGCCTGGGCGCGTGCGCGTGTCAGCGAAATGAACAAAGGCGGTGGCGCAGCGGAAGCGGCCTTAGCGGTTCTCCGTATCAAGCGCGCAGCCATTGATGGGGTCATTTGAATGTCGCGCGGTGAACTGAGATCTTCGGCACGCTTGGGTTCTGTGCAAGCGCTTTATCAGATGGAAATTGCCGGAAAAGATCTCGGTGACGTGATTGCCGAATTCCAAGCCCATTGGCTCGGTCAGACCGTCGACGATATCGAAATGAAGCCTGCAGAAGTGGCCTTTTTTACAAGTTTGGTCGAAGGTGTTGTGCGTGATCAGCGCGCAATCGATCAAAGCATCAATGCCTCTTTGGTTGAAGGATGGCCGCTGACACGTATTGAAGCGGTTTTACGTGCTATTTTGCGATCAGGCTGTTTTGAATTGCTCCGTCGCAAAGATGTTCCTGCGAAAGTTGTTATTCGTGAGTATGGCGATATCGCAAGGGCCTTTTATGAAGGCGAAGAGGTTGGTATGGTAAGCGCCGTTCTCGATCGCTTGGCCCATCAGCTTCGTCCGGGAGATTTTTAGTTTTTTGTTTGTGGTTGTGTAACAGATGCGTCTCGGTCGAGTTTTTATGTCCCGCTGGCCCATCGAGAAAGACGTCATGGCGGCTAATGAAAACCGGCCCGATGAAGATACGCTGATCGAACGGTATTTCGCGCCGATGGCCGGACCCGGTGCGCTTAACCTTCGTGACGATGCAGCGCTTCTCGTGCCGCCAGAAGGCTGCGAGTTGGTGACCACCGTTGATATGGTTGTATCCGGCGTGCATTTCTTTGCCGACGATCCTCCGGATGCCATTGCTGAAAAGGCGCTCGGCGTCAATTTGTCGGATCTTGCTGCTAAGGGAGCCGATCCTATCGGCTTTTTATTGGCGATTGCGCTTCCCTCTGATTGGACCGAAGACTGGCTCGCGCAATTTACTCAAGGTTTGGGAGCGGCCGCGGCACGGGGCCGATGTGTCTTACTCGGTGGCGATACCACACGGGCTGCGGGTCCTCTTGTCATTTCCGTCACGGCTTTTGGCAGCGTTCCAAAAGGAAAAATGGTACCGCGTACAGGTGCCAAGCCAGGGGATCTGATTGCTGTAACCGGTACTATTGGCGATGCGGCCTTAGGGTTGAAAATTCGTGCCACGCCGGAAGCTGAATGGGCTGCCGAATTAAGCGAGGCCGATTACGGTTATTTATTGGACCGATATCTTCGTCCAAAGCCGCGAAACACACTCGTTGCCGCTCTGCGCGCTTATGCCAATTCCGCTATGGATGTTTCTGACGGATTGATCGGTGATCTCGCAAAAATGCTGCGTGCATCGGATGTTTCGGGGACATTAGCGATCGAAAAAATACCTTTATCTTCGTGCGCGCAACAGGCGATTTCGATGCATCCAATTCTTCTCACCGATGCGGTTACCGGTGGCGATGACTATGAAATTTTGTTCACGCTGCCGCCGGATCGGCTTGAGGCGATGCAAATGGCGTCGCGTGCAGCCAATATCCCGATCACGGTCATCGGTGAGGTAAAGCACGGAAATGCGCCATTGTCTGTTACCCACAAAGGTGAGATATTTCTGACCCGTTCCGGCTCCTATAGCCATTTTTAATTGAGGCCTGCTGATTATGCCGGATGTGATGTTAGGTGCCGGCGATCGGCTTGCTCGGCGGAATGCTCTATTTCTTGCGACAGCCACGGCCTTAGCGGGTGCGAATTCGACCGTTATTTTTGCAACCGGAGCGATTGTTGGTGCAGGGATTGCGCCTAGTCCTGCGTTAGCGACGCTCCCCATTTCGATCTTTGTGGTTGGCATGGCGATGGCGACCTTGCCGATCGGTTGGATCGCACGTCGCTTTGGACGCCGCACGGCCTTTATGGTCGGCGCGTCAGCCGGAATCATCACCGGTATTTTAGCCTGCCTTGCAGTGATATGGGCGATCTTCCCGCTGTTTTGTTTGGCGACTTTTTTTGGCGGGTTTTATCAAGCTGCTTCGCAGTCTTATCGTTTTGCTGCAGCGGATACGGCGAGTGAGGCTTTTCGTCCTAAGGCAATCGCTTGGGTGTTAATTGGTGGTATTTTTGCGGGCGTTATCGGTCCCCAACTCGTAACCCATACGATGAATATGTGGCCACCTTATTTGTTCGCCGCTAGTTATCTCTTTCAGTCAGCGGTGGCATTGCTCTCCATTTTTGTTCTTTGGCAGGTTCAAGCGCCACCACCATTGCCTGCGAATACGCCGGACGCTCGGGAGCTTTCGGAGATTATTCGGCAGCCGCGTTTTATCGCAGCCGTGATCTGCGGCATTATCAGCTATGGGTTGATGAATTTTTTAATGACGTCGGCGCCGCTCGCCATGAAGCTTTGCGGTCATGATGTGACGGATTCCAATCTCGCGATCGAATTTCACGTGATTGCGATGTATGCGCCAAGCTTTTTTACGGGTTCGCTGATTGCGCGGTTCGGCTCGGCGCGGGTCATTCTTGCCGGGATGGCTTTGATTATCTTGGCCGCTGTGGTGGGCCTGCTTGGTACAACGGTACCCCATTTCTGGGCCAATATGATTCTCTTGGGCCTTGGCTGGAATTTGGGCTTTATCGGTGCATCGGCGCTCGTCACGGAGACCCATAGGCCATCGGAGCGGACCAAAGTTCAGTCTTTCAACGATTTTCTTGTCTTTGGCACCATGGTGATCGGATCATTCTCATCAGGGCGCATTTTGATGGATTTTGGCTGGATAACGGTCAATTTGGTCGTATTTCCGCTGGTTTTAGCGGGATTTGCCGCACTTTTCTTGTTTGGCAGGACGCAGCAAGCCCGCGCCGCCTGACCTGAGCTTCTAAAGTCGGATTTGCCAGACGCGCGCAATTTTGGCAGAGACATGGCCGGACCAGGGCAGAAGTCGGCAACGATCAGTTAAAAATATGAAATCTGGCGCGCCGAACGCTCGATGACCGAAGAAAACAGAGGATTGGAACAGCATCATGACAATGGGCTTAATTATCTTGGGCGGGCTGCTTGCGCTCGCTTATGGAGTTTGGGCGATCGCCGACGTTAATAGTCGCGACGCAGGCAATGCGCGCATGCAGGAAATTGCTGCCGCTATCGCGGAAGGGGCGCAGGCTTATTTGAAGCGCCAGTACACGACGATTGCAATCGTCGGTGTGGTCTTGTTCGTCGGCATTCTATTTCTCCTCGGCCTCAAGGTCGCCATTGGCTTCTTGGTTGGTGCTGTGCTCTCGGGCGCTGCCGGCTTTATCGGCATGAACGTTTCGGTTCGTGCCAATGTGCGCACGGCACAAGCCTCGTCACAATCGCTTGCTGCCGGTCTCGACGTTGCTTTTAAAGCAGGCGCTGTAACGGGCATGCTCGTTGCCGGTTTGGCTCTGCTCGGCGTTGCCGTTTATTATTGGGTCCTCACGGGTCCAATGGGCCTTGCACCATCCGATCGCGAAGTTGTTGATGCGCTCGTAGCCTTGGGCTTCGGTGCATCGTTGATTTCGATCTTCGCCCGTCTTGGTGGCGGTATCTTCACCAAGGGCGCTGACGTTGGCGCCGACCTCGTCGGTAAGGTTGAAGCCGGTATTCCGGAAGATGATCCCCGCAACCCAGCAACCATTGCCGATAACGTCGGTGATAACGTTGGCGATTGCGCCGGTATGGCTGCCGACTTGTTCGAGACCTATGCTGTGACCGTCGTTGCGACGATGGTTCTTGCGTCGATCTTCTTCGCAGGTCAGAGCATTCTTGCTTCTGCCATGCTCTATCCGCTCGCAATCTGCGCTACGTGCATTGTGACCTCGATTATCGGTACCTTCTTTGTGAAGCTCGGTGCCAATAATTCGATCATGGGCGCCCTCTACAAGGGCTTGATCGCGACGGGTGTACTTTCGATTGGCGGCCTGTGGATCGCGACAAACCAGCTTGGCTGGGGTGTTATTGGTAATGCCAATGGCTTGGACATCACCGGTAAGGCGCTCTTTATTTGCGGTATTATCGGTCTGGTTGTGACGGGTCTCATCGTTGTGATCACTGAATATTACACGGGCACCGGAAAGCGCCCTGTGGTTTCGATTGCTCAGGCTTCGGTTACAGGCCACGGCACGAACGTTATTCAGGGTCTTGCGGTCTCGCTTGAATCGACGGCTTTGCCGGCGCTTGTGATCGTTGGCGGTATCATCGCCACCTATCAGCTCGCAGGCCTCTTCGGTACAGCGATTGCGGTAACGACGATGCTCGGCCTTGCCGGGATGATCGTGGCACTCGACGCGTTCGGTCCTGTGACCGATAACGCGGGCGGCATTGCCGAAATGTCGGGTCTTCCGAAAGAAGTCCGCCATGTTACCGACGCACTTGATGCGGTTGGTAACACGACAAAGGCCGTCACCAAGGGCTACGCCATCGGCTCGGCTGGTCTTGGCGCCCTCGTGCTCTTCGCAGCCTACACCAATGACATTGCGGCCTTCACCAAGGCTGGCGTGCCATACTTTAAGGATATCGGCACCGTCTCGTTTGACCTTGCCAATCCTTACGTCGTTGCAGGCCTGATTTTCGGTGGTCTTATCCCTTACCTCTTCGGTGGTATTGCGATGACGGCCGTTGGTCGTGCAGCGGGTTCGGTTGTTGAGGAAGTTCGTCGCCAATTCCGCGAACATCCCGGCATCATGGCCGGCACTGAAAAGCCAGACTATGCGCGTGCGGTTGACCTTCTAACAAAGGCTGCCATTGCGGAAATGATCATTCCGTCCTTGTTGCCAGTTCTTGCACCGCTTGTTGCTTATTTCGGTGTTTATTGGCTCTCGGGCTCGAAGGCTTCGGGCTTTGCAGCTCTTGGCGCTTCGCTTCTCGGCGTGATCGTCAATGGTCTCTTCGTCGCCATCTCCATGACATCGGGTGGCGGTGCATGGGATAACGCGAAAAAGAGCTTTGAAGACGGCTTCATCGACAAGGACGGCGTCAAGCATCTAAAGGGTTCGGATGCCCACAAGGCATCGGTGACGGGTGATACTGTCGGCGACCCCTACAAGGATACGGCGGGTCCTGCCGTTAATCCTGCGATCAAGATTACCAATATTGTGGCCTTGCTCCTGATCGCGATCCTCGCCCATATGGCATAAGTCAAAGCGATTGAATGTGATAAAAGAAAACCCCCGGAAGCGAAAACTTCCGGGGGTTTTTATTTGTTCTGAAGTGCTCAGACGCTTACGTCGATCCAACGAGCCGCAGCATCTGGCGTACAATCGAGAGATCCTTGCCGCCAGCAGGTGTCGTGTTGGAATTAAAGTCAAACAGCACGCCGTCTTTTTGGCCGTAATTGGCGATGCGTTCGACCTTTAGCGCCTTCGTAAAGACAACCGTCAGTACGCGCTGATCGGTGATCGTCGGCGTGTCATACATAAAGGTACGGTCGGTATTCTGGCTGATATAATACCAGCTCTGGTTACCCACTGTTGAAACTGTTGACGGTGTACCCAGAATTTTGAGCACTTGCTCGGCGCTCATACCGGGCTTGATCTCGGCGACTGCCTTTTCGTCGATCTGATATCCCTGCACTTGGGGACCTGCGGTCGTGCAGGCGGCGAGAGGCGCAATTAGCGCTGCACCCAGAGCGATAACGCTTAAACGGGAAAGGATTGCCTTGCGGCGGGTCTGGTGGAAAAAAGTCCGTTCGGCCATGGTGTTGTCCGCTTTCGGAAGGGTTGATCGGTTGCGGTGAATTTCACTTGCACTTGACCTTCCTTATGACGTACCCCGCATCTTAAGCAAGAGTTCTCTAGCCTGCGAGGTTTTTGTTGACGCAGAAACCCTTATTATGAGGTCATAATGGCTTTTTTTGGCCTATTTGGACGGCGTCGGAAAAATCGAGATGTGATCGAGCGGCTCTATAAGGCCGTCGTCGAGCAGTCACGCACGGCAATTTTTTATCAAATGATCGGCGTGCCTGATACGCTTGAAGGCCGATTTGAGTTGCTCACTCTGCATATGACGCTTGTTTCCCGTCGGTTGAAGGCTCTGCCATCGCCCGGTCCTGACATGTCGCAAGATTTGGTCGATCTGACCTTCGCGCAGTTTGAGGCGGCCCTTCGTGAAATTGGCGTGGGTGATATTTCCATCCCTAAGCGCATGAAGGTGATGGCAAGCGCCTATTTAGGCCGAGCAAGTGCTTATGATGAAGCGCTAAGGAAGAACGATTCCGGATTATTGGCTGAGGCACTGGCTCGAAATCTCTTCGGTCAGGCCGAGAAGCCATCAAACGCCGTTGAAAAAGTGACCAATTACGTTATTCAATCGGCTGCAGCGCTCGAAAATGCCGTTATTGATGAATTTTATTCCGCGAAACTGCCCTTTTTCGCTGTGATTGATGAAGCTTAGGACAAAGAGTGATGACCGAATCCGAACCGTTTCCCCTTCTTCGTCCGGTCGAAGTTGCCTCCATCCGTTCGGACGGGTTGGCCTTGCATGTCGAGGCGAGCGAAAGCGAGCGCGCCGAATTGGCTAAGCTTTTTGGAATTCCGGCGATTGGCCATATTGAGGCCGATTTTTCGCTCACCAAAAAAGGGCCTCGGGCGCGGGTAACTGGCGAAGTATGGGGTCGTTTTACCCAGACATGCGTTTTAACGCTTGAGCCGTTTGATTCCGATTTCCGTGAAACGGTCGACCTTCCCTTTGATGAGGATCCCGCGAAAGCCTTAGAATTGCGTCCTGAGGAAGAAGCGCCTGATCCGATTGTGAACGGCATTATCGATCTTGGCGCGATTGCCGCTGAATTTACGGCCCTTGCCCTTGATCCTTACCCAAGAAAGCCGGGCGCTGTTTTTGATTTTAAGGACAAAAACGACGTCGAAATCGTCAAACCATCGGCTTTTGGTGCTTTAGCAACGCTCAAAAAGCAAGATTAAGCATTCAGCGCTTTTTTTGTCATAATTTGAAAAAAGGTTGGCCGAAGCGCCTTGTGCCGCTAATGTCGGCCTGTGCTCGTCGTTCGGCGTGTAGGCTTAGACGATGACTGAAATAACCAAGTTTATGGAAACGGTAACGCGATAAATGACCACGGAACGGGTACGAATTGCCCTCGATGCGATGGGCGGCGATCACGGTCCGGAAGTTATTATTCCGGGCGCGGCTCTGACGCTTGAACGGCACCCTGAAGTTACCTTTCTAATGGTCGGTGATGAGGCCAAATGTCGACCTCTTTTGGCCGCCCATCCAAAATTGAATGCGGTTACCGAATTCCGTGCGTGCGATATTTTTATTGCCATGGACGAGAAGCCAGGTCAGGCGCTTCGTCGCGGGCGCGGTAAATCCTCCATGTGGCTGGCCATTCAAGCCGTCAAAGACGGCGAAGCCGATGTGGCGGTTTCGGCCGGTAATACGGGCGCCCTTATGGCCATGGCAACCTTCTGCCTTCGTACGATGGCCGGCATTAATCGTCCGGCGATTGCTGCGATCTGGCCGACTTTGCGGGGCGAAAGCATTGTTTTGGACGTTGGCGCAACAATTGGCGCGGATGCCCGCCATTTGGTGAATATGTCGCTGATGGGCTCTGCGATGGCGAGTATTTTGTTTGATATAGAACGGCCAACGGTCGGGTTGCTGAATGTCGGAACCGAAGATGTTAAGGGCCTAGACGAGATCAAGCTCGCCGGCACCATCTTGAAAGAAAACGCGATCCCGACCCTTGAATATGCGGGCTTTGTGGAAGGCGATGATATCGGCCAAGGAACGGTTGATGTGGTCGTAACCGAAGGGTTTACCGGCAACATCGCGCTCAAGACGGCCGAAGGAACGGCCCGGCAAATCGGCACCTACCTCAAGCAGGCGATGAGCAGCTCTGTGATGAGTAAAATTGGCTATTTATTTGCGCGCTCTGCCTTTGCCGTCCTTAAAGACCGGATGGATCCGCGTAAGGTGAATGGCGGCGTTTTTCTTGGGCTTGATGGCGTTGTGATTAAAAGCCATGGCGGAACGGATGCTACAGGGTTTGCTGCAGCCATCGATGTTGGCTACGATATGGTCAAATATAGCCTGCTGGATCGGATCAGGTCCGCTATTGGTGACGAAATCAAGATAAGCGAATTGTCCGTTAAGTCAGATGATCGCGTTGTGTCGGAAGAGGGGATTTAATCGTGACTATACGTTCCGTTGTTATCGGATCGGGCCATTATCTTCCGGAAAAATGTCTGACCAATGCCGATATGACCCGCTTGGTCGATACGTCAGACGAATGGATTGTCGAGCGCACGGGTATTCGCCAGCGCCATTTGGCGGCCGAGGGTGAAACAACGTCCATGCTTGCCACCAAAGCAGCCATTGCCGCGCTGGATGATGCTGGGATTGATCCTCAAACCATTGATCTTATTGTATTGGCAACCGCTACGCCCGATTACACTTTTCCATCAACGGCGACCCAAGTGCAGGCGGCGTTGGGGATCACAGGTGGCGCGGCTTTTGATCTGCAAGCGGTTTGCTCCGGCTTTGTGTATGCGGTTGCAACAGCTGATAATTTTATCAAAGCAGGCTCCGCCAAGCGTGCATTGGTCATTGGGGCCGAAACCTTTTCGCGTATTCTGGATTGGACCGACCGCACGACCTGCGTCTTGTTTGGTGATGGTGCGGGCGCGATTGTTCTCGAGGCCCGCGAAGGGGAGGGGACCAATGCAGACCGTGGCATTTTATGCACGCATTTGCGGTCCGATGGTCGATATCGGGATAAATTATTCGTCGATGGAGGCCCTTCAACCTCGATGACGACCGGCCATTTGCGGATGGAAGGAAAAGAAGTATTTCGTCATGCCGTTGCGAATATGGCCGAAACGGTTGAAGAATCTTTCCGGTTATCAGGGATATCTCCCCAAGAGATCAAATGGTTTGTGCCACATCAAGCCAATCGTCGCATCATTGATGCTACGGCTAAAAAACTGAATATTGATCCTTCGAGGGTCGTTATTACTGTTGATTTGCACGGTAATACTTCAGCGGCCTCAATTCCACTTGCCTTAAGCGTGGCCAGACGGGATGGTCGTATTGAAACGGGTGACCTTGTTTTGATCGAAGCAATGGGTGGGGGCTTCACCTGGGGCTCCGCTTTGATGCGCTGGTAAGGAAATGCTTGATTTTTCTTGGTAAATAGAGGATTGACGGCGTCAGTCCTGAGCAATAGTTTTTAGTTCAGATGTGCAATATCGGCCTCGGCATGTCGCTGAGGGGGGGAAGTTCTATGACGCAAAAAACGGTTACGCGAGCCGAATTGAGCGAAGCGGTCTATCAACGGATCGGTTTGTCTCGCAGTGAATCGTCGGCACTTGTCGAATTGGTTCTGGATGAAATCTCTTCGTCACTTTCCGCTGGCAAAAGCGTGAAGCTGTCGTCGTTTGGCTCTTTCCTCGTTCGCGACAAGGGGCAGCGCATCGGCCGTAACCCGAAGACGGGTGTTGAAGTTCCAATTGAACCGCGCCGGGTGATGGTCTTCAAGCCGTCCAATATCATGAAGGCTCGCGTCAACGGGCTCGACGCAACCGATATGTCTGACGATTGATCCTTACGAATAAAGGCGCGCTTTAAGTGGATAAAAGCCCTGACGCCTACCGCACAATTTCTGAAGTTGCCGATGACCTCGGCATTCCTCAGCACGTCTTGCGGTTTTGGGAGACGAAATTCGCGCAAATTAAACCGCTAAAGCGCGGCGGTGGTCGTCGTTATTATCGGCCCGATGATATTGATCTCGTCAAAGGCATCAAACATCTTCTCTATGGAACCGGCTACACAATTAAAGGTGTGCAGCGGATCTTGAAGGATCAGGGAACCAAGCACGTTCAAACGATTGGTCGGACCGGACAAGTTCAACCAACAGAGCTAATGCCGAGCGCGCTTGTGTCGGCACCTGCGATGGCTCCGGCACCCGCTTTATCGCGTTCTCCTGCACCGGCCTCACGCGATGAGGATTTGGTATTAGCCTCGCCCTTAAAACCGCGTGTAGAACCGGCCCCAATGGCTGCTAGGGCACCTGCGCCGGGCTCCGCTGAAGATTTGGCGGCCCTGATTGCGCCGGGCTTACGGGCGCCTAAAAGGCAGAAGCGCAAAACGCCTCAGCTAGGTCTTTTTGGTGATGACGAGAGCGAAGATGGCGCATTGTCGCCTCAGGCGATGGCGCGGATGTTGCCTTCCGCTTGGCAGGGCGCATCGGTATCGATGCAAGCATCCGTCAAGCTTGAAACGGCGCTTACGGAACTGGAAGAGTGCAGCCGTTTGATCGGGACGGCTCGCATGGTGACGAGCGGCGACGAAATCTAAGTCTTTTTTAGGGGCTGTCGTAGATAACGAGAGTTATCTAGGATGGCAATATGGGACTAAGACGTTGTAAATTAGGCAAGAAAGACCAGCTACGACTGCTGGAATTTT
>Ga0214201_1000285_pt1 | contig 19514 bp, 17 predicted proteins | sample TroBogEpilimnion_32_FD_153039 | JGI IMG/M metagenome (GOLD analysis project Ga0214201, IMG submission 153039) | Freshwater microbial communities from Trout Bog Lake, WI - 29MAY2009 epilimnion | ecosystem: Environmental > Aquatic > Freshwater > Lake > Epilimnion/Euphotic zone | place: Trout Bog...
TATTAGCCTCACCAATAGATAATTAGTATTTAGAAAGGCATTACAGATGGCACGCATGGTTCAATGCATCAAACTCAATAAAGAGGCTGAAGGTTTAGATTTCGCTCCACTTCCAGGTGATTTGGGTAAAAAGATTTGGAATCAAGTCTCCAAAGAAGCTTGGGCAGCTTGGCTCAAACAGCAAACGATGTTGATCAATGAGAATCGCCTGAATATGGCTGACCCACGTGCACGCCAGTACTTACTAAAGCAAGTTGAAAAACATTTCTTCGAAGGTGGCGCTGACACTGCTCAAGGTTACGTTCCGCCCGCAGACTGAGTGCTGCATCCCAACAATTGATTTAGCGCAACACTTGCAACACATTCTGAAAATATATTTTCAAGACGTGTTGACTTCAGGAATTTGGAAGCATAGGATTGAATCGTGGGTTGACAGTTATAGTGTTGATTCGCATTGGCGAAAGCCACTTTAAATGAGCGCATCTATGCACTCATGGGCATCGGAACAAATTACCTTCCGATTGTCTGCGCCATGATCATCATGGCAAACAGACCCGATGGGAGATTCATTCCCCCGTCGGGTTTTTTAATTAGAGGATGATCCGCGCAACGCCGGCAGCATTACTCACCAGCAGAATGTTGGCCTTCTCTTTAGCAAACAAGCCAACGGTAATCACGCCAGCAATCTGGTTAATTTGAGACTCCATGCTTTTCGGGTCTGCAATCTTCAAGCCGGCAACATCCAAAATCCAGCCACTGTTATCTGTGACAAAAGGCTTCTGCGCCCCTTTTGCTAATCTCAATGAAACCTTGCCACCCAACTTTTCAAGCTCCCTGGTAACAACACCTTGAGCCAAAGGGATAATTTCAACGGGCAAGGCAAAGTTGCCCAAAACAGGTACTTGCTTGGAAGAATCACAAATACAAATAAATTGCTTGGCCATGGAGGCGATGATCTTTTCGCGGGTTAAGGCCCCGCCACCACCTTTAATCATGTGGCCGGCTGGATCAATTTCATCTGCGCCATCTACATAGGCAGGTAAGCCAGTGACATCATTGGGATTGAGAACCTTAAATCCATGCTTTAGTAAACGTTCAGTCGTCGCGTTAGAGCTAGAAACCGTGCCTGCAAAATGATTTTTGTGGGGCGCTAAGGCATCAATAAAGCAGTTGGCCGTAGAGCCTGTCCCAACACCCAGAACTTGCCCGGGGGCGAGCTTAAGCACTTCATCGCGAGCTGCCTCTCCCACCATTTGCTTTAACTGATCCTGATTCATGATGTAGCCAATACCCTTGTAGATTGTGGAGCAAATGCATTATTCCATCTATCATATGATATTCAGAGGCAATCCTAATAAAGAGCGTTCCGTTTCCCTATGACCAGCACTTCAACACTGAGCCAACTTAAGACTTTGACCACCGTAGTAGCGGATACGGGTGATTTTGAGCGTATGCAGGAATTTCAGCCGCAAGACGCCACCACCAACCCATCTCTCATCCTCAAAGCGGCCCAACAGAGCAACTATCAAGCCCTCGTTGCCTCAGTCAAGCAAGCCCATCCGGGCATGAAGCCTACCGATCTGGTGGATTACATCTTGGTCGCTTTTGGATTGGAGATTCTCAAGATTGTCCCTGGCCGCGTATCGACAGAAGTTGATGCTCGCCTGTCCTTTAATACCAAAGCCACCGTTGCAAAAGCTAAGCACCTAATTCAGTTATATGAATCCCATGGAATTCATCGCAAACGCGTGTTGATTAAATTAGCAGGTACCTGGGAAGGCATTGCTGCAGCAAAAGAGCTTGAGGCTGAAGGCATTCATTGCAATATGACTTTGCTCTTCTCTTTAGTTCAAGCTGCAGCTTGTGGAGCCGCTAATGCAAAACTGATTTCACCATTTGTCGGACGCATTACCGATTGGTATAAAACCAAACTGGCGAGTAACTGGAGTGATGTCGATCACGGTGGCGCCAATGATCCCGGCGTGACATCTGTCAAGCGCATCTTTCATTACTACAAGCACTTTGGCATCAAAACTGAAATTATGGGTGCCAGCTTTAGAAACACTAGCCAAATTCTGGAATTGGCTGGTTGCGACTTGCTCACGATCAGCCCAGAGCTACTTGCCGAACTGCAGACTAGCAACGCAGCGGTCAATCAAAAGCTTGACCCCAGCAACGCTGCCAAGGCCTTGGCCGATGAAAATATTACAGAGCTTAAGCTTGATGAATCGAACTTTCGCCTGCAACTGAATAATGACGCCATGGCAACAGAGAAGCTTGCTGAAGGCATCCGTAATTTCTGCATCGATACAGAAAAGCTAGAAGCACTACTCGCTAAATAATGGAGATTGAGGCTAATACTTATTGAGTGTCTAACACTCTACATCCAGAATCTTCTTTCGAAAGCAATGATGTTTTGCGTGCGTCGTCTCCGTAATGACCGCTACCGACCCTTAAGCGACCTTCGTGGACAACAAAAAACCTGCCGAGGCAGGTTTGGTATTTCTGAGTAGCAGTTTAATAAACCACTAATTCAAATTACTTGACGCTTGCCTTCTTTGCAGCTGCTTTATGCGCCTTAACTACTTGACTAAGTTGACCTTGAGCTGAGTTAAACCCTGTTTCAGCGCTCTTTTCGAAGTTAGCAAATGCTGCTTGAGCAGTAGAGCGAACTTGGTCAAAGTGTTGAATTGCAGCATTAAATGCAGTCGTAAAAGCAGCTACAAAGGCTTCAGAACCAGCAGGTGCTTTTGAAGTGGCTGCTGCTACGAATTCTTTTAAATCATCTTGTGATTGATCAATCAGAGCATCAATAGCATCGACCAACTCTTCATTGCCATGACGCAATACCTGAGCAACCTTGTCTTGATATTCTTTAATTTGAGCAATGGCTTCTTGTACGGATTCGCCTTGTAGCAGTTCTAACGCGGCCTTGGGATCTTGGCTTTTCAATAATTGTGCTGCTTTGGCTTGAGCTGTGCTTACCAATTCTTGCGCCACTTGATAATTAATTTGAGCTAATTCTTGCGCATTTCCCAAGGCCGTTTGACCTAAAGCACGCACGGCTTCAATTGATTTAGCTGGGTTTACTACAAATGAATAGTTAGACATGGTGTTTCCTTTAGGGGTTAGTTATGCTGCATGACAACATACTAATTAGCATTTAAGTCAATAACAAGACACATTATCTGCAAAGCAGCCCACATTAAGTCATAAGACTAAAAGACTCTGATGAGGCGGTGAAACAAGAAGAAGCGGACACTCATATTTATTTATTACAAGTGACTCGACCCTAAAGAGACTGTTGGGCAACCAGGTTAATAAACTCCATCTATTTCACGATCAAGTCGGTAGATTGAATACGCATGACCCCTGCTGCCGCCATCTTTTGCCATCCAGATTGAAGGGATCCATTAAGGTCAATGGCTCTACAGGCATCCTCTATTACATAGGCAGTAAATCCAGCAGAGACTGCGTCTATAGCAGTTGAAGCAACACAAAAATCGGTTGCTAAGCCGGCAATATAAACAGTATTCATTCCACGTGCTTTAAGGTAAGCCGCTAGGCCCGTAGTGGTTTTGTGGTCAGCCTCCATGAATGCAGAATAGCTATCTATGACTTTGTAATAGCCTTTTCTGATAATGAGTTGTGCTGTAGGTAATACGAGATCTTTAGATAAGGCTGCATCTTCTGTGCCTTGTATGCAGTGGTCTGGCCATAAGACTTGCTCCCCGTAAGATAGCTGAATCGTATCAAACGGCTTTTTATTGGGATGAGAGCTTGCAAATGAGATATGCCCCGCAACATGCCAATCTTGTGTGATGATAATATTTTCAAATACTAGCGCAATACGATTAATCACCGGAACTACTTCTGCCCCATGGGGCACTGGCAATGTACCGCCTTCAATAAAAGCATTTTGTACATCCACGACAATTAAAGCGGAATAATCCATCAATCAACCTCTATTAAGGGTGGGACTTAATCATCGTACGCCTATTCAGTAATCTTTATACTTAAGACTGTTATGAGGCGATGGGGAGACTATCGATCTTAAATTGAGTTAAAGTCACTTGCCGACCCAAAGTGGACCTTCAAGATGTGCCTGTAGATTGTCGGCCTTTGATATATTCACTTAAAACTGTGCGTTCAGAAGTATTGAGTCGGCCGTTGTTTCCACGTCCCCATAACTCAAAGACCAAAGGTGCGGGGCAATTATCAGGATCGATCCAATAAGATATTAGAAGTTTTCCACCATAGCTATTACGCCCTTCGCCAACAATCTTAAAAGCATTAAAATTTCCCAATGAAGTCTTCATCATTTCACGTTTTTCTATAACAAAATCGATATAGTATGCTGCGGGGCCAAGAGAAACTGGTGTACGCATTCTCGTAAATTCTGTTCGCCATTTATTACCAACAGAGTATTCATTTGGGAAAAATTGCGCAGGTGTAATGAATTTTGGGTTTTGAGAAACGAGTTCATTGCCCATCCTATCTATCACCTTAATACCATCATTAAAAATGATATGTTCATCTGATAAAGAGGTAACAAGCTCTGAACTAGTGGATAAAAGAACACCAGTCAAAATATCATTGACTTCAAATACAAATTTATCTCTTAAGTTATATTTGAGAATTCCAGAAGAAGTACCCTTTGAAAATGGATTAGAACTTGGACTTACTACCTGTATTTTTTTCTCCCCCTCTTTTCTTAAGAGCAAATCTAAACGTGTTTGCGCTAATTCGGAAAATGATCCATTGGGGTAATACTTAATATACTGAATCGTTAAATCTTTTGAAGATGAAACTTTAGCCTTCTCCCAAAGCTGTAATTCATCATTAAACTGTTGATTCCTGTCCTCTTCATTTATTTTTTTATCATTTGAAGAAATGGGGCGATTTACAGCAGGAGGCAAAACAACTGCATTTACCTGGATTGGTATCGCCATCAGCTGATTAACCTCAACCATCATTGGCTTAAGAGCCTGTGTAACTTTTTCATCAATTATTGCTGGATCAACGCCTGCAGCATTGAAATAAAAATCTTGCTCTAGAGATGTGCTTTCCCATGGAATTTGAGACCCCTTAGATGCTAGGCGTACATTTAATCTAACCCGCTTAAATACATCCTCGATTTTTGCTGTTGGATTTATCATTTCTTTCAACAAATTTTCAGTAAATAGCCCATTCTTTCCAACCCCATCATTTGCGACGTTTCCGGGTCCTGTTGCGTAACTTAGGATTGACCCTGGGGGGGCGTCAAATTGACCCAAACCCTTTTGCTCAACAACTACGGTTTTTCCAAAAGGGTTATCACGACATGCGTCCAATATAATGATATTCATTGAATTACTGGCTTTAATTAGTTGGCCGAAAAGCACATTTAGTTCAAATGTTTTTGAGGGTATATCTTCCGGCTTTCTAATGTCTGCATCAACAGGGATTAAATAGTTTCTCCAATTTAATTGAACTCCATGTCCCGCATAGTAAAAAAGTCCGATGCATCTCTCTTTATTTAGTCTAGTTGTGAATTTTAAGATTTCATTTTCTAGCTGAGATAAATTAGCATCAAGCAGGCGATTTACCTCAAACCCCATGAGGCTCAATTCTGCACTCATAGCCTTCGCATCATTAATAGGATTTATTAGAGGGTTTTTTGGATAGGCGCTATTACCGATAATCAACGCTATGCGTGTGTTGGCGCTTTTTACATCACTTGCAAAAACTGATGGTAGAGTAATTAAACTACCCCCAAAGCTTATGCCCAGTCCTTGTAGCACTCTTCTTCTAAATAAAGAGGTCATGTCAAAAAACCTCAGTCTTTGGGTATGCAATATTGCTGATAATTAGTGCTAAACGTCTACTTAAAAAAAATAGAATCGATTGAACGGATTTTTTTGAATACATATTATTTCTTCACACTGAAATAAAAATTACCGCTCAAACTAGTATTTTCCCAAGGAGTCTGTTGATTCTTGGTTTCCTCTCTAACTGCACGTCTCACCTCCTTAAACATTAGCTCAACTGGAAGGTTTGGAGTTTGCATGGCTTTCACTAGATTTCTTGTATAAGGACTATTTCTACCGCTACCATCTGCGGCTACATTTCCTGGCGATGTTGCATAACCAATGATTGTTCCTTGCGGAGCATCCATGGCAGCCAACCCTCGAGAATTAGACCGATAGCTCCTACCAAATGGGTCGTCTCGACAAGCATCTACTATCAGTATGTTCACACCCTTTTTAGCTGAATCCATCTTTGCCAAAATTAATGAAACATCTAGAGCTTGATCAGCCACTTCATCAGAGCTTTTAATATCTGCATTAACGGGGATGAAATAGTTTTTACCCTTGACCTCGATGCCATGCCCTGAGTAATAGACTAGGCCGACATCGTTACTCATTAACCTCTCGCCAAACTGACGGGTAGCCGATCGCATTTGCGCCAACGTTGCATCTCTAACATCGATGACTTCAAATCCTGTACCTTTTAATGCTTTAGATACATCGTCTGCATCATTGCGTGGGTTATTTAATGGGCGAGATTGATATGCAGCATTACCAATAACTAGGGCTAGGCGGCGCCCTTGATTAAATGAAGTGGGTGCAGCCAAAGGAATTGCTGGCTGAGAGGTTGTAATATTCTGTGAATCATTTTGAGTTTGATTGGTCAATCTTATTTTTTCAGTGTCTGAAATTATGTCAAAATAAGCAAATATCTCTTTTACATTTGACGTGGTTGAGGATACGGATTTAATGATCTCAGACTCTTCTTTGGTTAAGAGGCCCATAAGATAAACGGTGCGATTAAAAACAAAAACTTTAACCGATCCAATTGGAAAGTTTGGATTTTGAGCTAGCTTGTATAGAATTGAACCTTTCAGACTTAAGTCTTCAGATTGAGAGGGGTACGTATAGTTTTGATCTGTGTTTATTTGGTTATATACCAATCTAACATTTGGATAAATTTTAGCCATTGAAAAAATTTCTTGGCTAATAGCTGGAGTAGTAGCACTCCCAACAATAACTACCTTCTGATTATATGAAGTGATAAAAATAGATTTTTCGTTATTTTGGAATTTTTCACCAATCAGCTTATTTAACCCCAATTCAATATCATTATCTTTTGTCTGTACTGAGGGTGTTAATCTGCTCGACAAACTAAATGCATGGGCAAAAGTGCAAGTCATGCAGAATATAACGATAAGGCATTTATATCTATAAACCATTATTTTCTTACGCTAAAGTAAAAATCGCCACTCAGGCTGGTATTTTCCCAAGGAGTCTGTTGGTTTTTAGTTTCATCCTGCACTGCCCTCCTTACTTGTTTGAAAACTTGTTCAATTGGTGTATTCGGAACTTGCATTGCCTTAACTAAATTCTTTGTATAAGGGCTATTTCTACCCTGACCATCAGCAGCAACCTTACCAGGGGAGGTGGCAAAAGCGACAATAGTTCCTCTAGGTGCGTCTACTTGAGCAAGACCACTTGAGGCCGATCTATAACTCCTGCCAAAAGGATCATCCCTACAAGCATCTACTATCAGTATGTTCACACCTTTTTGTGCAGTCTCCATTTTTTCAAGAATCAGCCCCATATTGAGACTCTGATCTGCAACTTCATCTGATCTTCTAATGTCAGCGTTAACAGGTATTAGATAGTTCTGCCCTTTGACTTCAATACCATGGCCAGAATAATAAACAAGGCCAACATCGCTTATAAGTAATTTATCTCCAAATTGCCTAATAGAAGATCTCATTTGTGCTAGGGTGGCATTTCTCACATCAATTACTTCAAACCCTGATTGTCTTAAGGCAAGAGAAATATCGTCTGCGTCGTTTATTGGATTATCTAGTGGCCTTGTCTTGTATGAGGCGTTACCAATTACTAGAGCTAATCTTTTACCAGATTGAGGAGTTATCAAGATAGGTTGGGGGGTATTGAAGCTCTGGACATTGGTTTTTAGCGGCATAGTGGCAGCAGAAGATTGCCCTATCCCACCTATTGAGCTAATAATTCTCTGATATTCATCTTTCTGGTTATCAAAGTTTGCGCTAAACGTCCATAAATTAACGATTACTATCTCATCGCCCGCATCGAATAAAGTCTTGTAATACGTAATTTCTCTATTTGACCCACTTTTTAAAGAGCCCGTTACTTGCATTTGCCATGCATTTAATCCTAGTATATTTTTTGGGGCTAAAGACTGTACCTGTCCATTGTTTAGGCCGCTAGCTTGTAGGGCCGCACTTGTTTTTGCAAATGAAGCTATATCGGCAATTCCAGAACGTTTAAGTGTTGATACCAATACTCCACTATCAGTAGTTCTATTAGTTGCATAAAGAACCCCTCCGCCAGCCTTCATGGACTCAAGCAATTCTTTTTGCTCCCATCCATCAGGAAGTTGAATTTTTGCTTTTGAAGTAGCGAGCGTGTAATTTACTGGTTTCTCTGGGAGAGTAGCATTATTCGATATGTTATTTCTTGGTAAAGAAGCTAACCGAAGATTTATTTCTGCAGGAAAATTAAAACCATCACAATTATTTAATAAAGCATCGCAGGGTTTTGAAGACGATGCGTACGAGTAATATATCCGGGCTGCATTGACATAACCAAGTCCTTCAGCTGCTCTACCTAAATAGAAATAACTCAGCTGGTTCTCATAACCAATTTCAATCACTAATTTTGATAGGTCGGCCCATGATGCATATTCATAAAATGATTTAGCCTGTTTCCTAGAGTAGCCCCATGATCCTGAGCAAGAAACACCACAGGACAAACGTGCCTCTCCCCGGCTAAAGCTAGCATAGCTCTCAGGAGTTTGTTTAGTTGTAGTGGCGCAACCCCCTAATAAAATTAGCATTAATAAGGGGAAAAGATATTTTTTAAGAATTTTCATATTTTATAATTCTGAATTACTACCACCTCTTTTAAATGAAATAAGCTCTGTAACCTCATGTCTTTCAAAGGCATTAAATAATACATTTTGTTGATTATTTCTGGCGCTCTTAACTGGTCCACCAATTCCCGGAACATACCAAAAAGTATTTTTTTGGGAGGTAGAAATGCCGCCTCTATTTCCAATATAGGCCTCACGCTCAACAACAAAGGCCTTAAATATTCCAGCAGGGACGGTGACTTCTTCAACCCTATCTATGACGAACTTGTCTAAACGTCTAAACCTACCAAATCTTGATGTTTCATATGTCTCACTAGTCCATTTTTTCCCAACTTGAAAATCATCGGCAGGTTGATTTGGCAATGGTGGGTCAAATGAATAAGTTGCCTCCGGACTATTGGACCTAATGACTCCACCGGCTTCGGTTGATATGGTATCTTCGCCGGACGACGATTGAAAATAAACGAGCCCATTTTCAATTTTAATAACTTTTGTTATGCTTTTTGAAAGCACTTTTCCAGTGAGGACATCTTTGGTTGCTCGCTCATATTCATCACCAACCCTAAACCGTTTTTGGTTTGGAATTTGAGTGATGCCATTTTTATCTGGCACGGCAATAATATTCACCCTTGATAGCTTGTTTAACCTAAAAGTCGCTTGCTGTGAGATAAGGCCGCTGGGATATTTATTGAGGTAAGCATAGAAGTCATCAGCATTATTGCTATCTTTGATTTTGTCCCACTCAGACTTTTCTTGAGCAAAGGATTTTTCGTTATCTTCATTTTTAAGCACGTTAAATTTCTTAATCCCATCTTGCTCTTGAACTTTAGCTAACTGAATATCTTGTAGACGTTTATTCTCGTCTAACTTAGCCTTCTCAAGGGCTTGAGTGATACCAAGGACTTTTTGTTGCTCCTTATCTTGGGCTAGCTTGAGTTGTTTTTCACGTTCTCTAGACTCTTCCTCGGCTTTAAGCTTCGCTACAAGCTCCTGATTCTTTTGAATTTGAACGAGATTTAGCCTTTCTTGCTCACGTTGCTCTGCGATTTTTCTCTCTTGCTCTTTCGCTTGAGCTAACTGCCTTTTAAGCTCTTCTTCCTTAGCTTTAGCTTCTTGAGCCTCTTTAAACAAATCGTCTGGATTAAAGGTATGTTTTGCGCCATCGTTAAAAGCAAAGTCCGCCTCTAGACTACTAGAGTCCCATGGTATTTGGGTGCCATTACTCGCTTTTCTGACCTGTAGTCTGACACGTTTAAACATATCTTCAATAGGCGCAGGCTTTTGTAGTTCCTTGATAATGTATTCAGTAAATAAACCATTTCCAGTTTTTTCATTCCCATCTTGGGCTACATTACCCGGGGCGGTGGCAAAGGCAATATAAGTATTTAGTGGCGCCTCTAACTGAGCTAAGCCCTTACCACTAGCTTGACCGCCAAAAGGATTATCTCGGCAGGCGTCCAGAACAATGATATTCATGCGAGTACCAGCCTTTTTTAAGCCCTCTATTACTGTATCCACATCAATAGCTTGTTTAGGTATGTCAACATCCTTACTAACCTTGAAGTCTACTGGCACCATATAGTTGCGCCAGTTCTGTTGTAGTCCATGCCCAGCGTAATACAGCATCCCTACTGCTTGCTGCCCTTTTAATGCAGTTTGCATCTGGGCAATGCCAGCAATCATCTGCTCTTTAGTACCATCGTTGACATTAATCACAGTAAAACCCAGCCTCTTTAAGATGTTGGTAATTGCTTTAGCATCATTACTAGGATTGGTTAAGGCTGGGGCGCTAACATAAGCTGAGTTACCTATGACTAAAGCTACTCGAATATCTAATGGCGCTTGAGCTACGACACTAAATGAAGTAATTGCAATACCAAAGAGCAAGAACTTAAAGTGCCGGATGGTGGAGAGGATCTCATATCCCATAGTGTTGTTACTTAATCTCAAATTCAATGGTTCTACTTCCTACCCTACCTTCTGAATCTTGAACATTTAAAGTGATTACATGATTTCCTTTGGGAAGTGATGCTTCTTTTAAGTTAATGCCTTGTGCGGTAACTTGTGCAACACCCAACAAACGGCTGGTAATATCAATTTGAAAACTACCGTAATATGCTTTAAAGCTTTCTGGCTTCACGGTAGCTGGAGCTTTAGGACTAAATTTTAATAAAATAGGAGTAGGTGAATTAATAGTGGCATCTAACTTAGGAGCCACAATTTCAATTATTGGAGCATCTAATGGCGGAACTGCTTTAATTGAAAAAAGAGGTTTTGAATGATTTGACTCACTCATCTCTTCTGGTGTTACCAACCAAAGTGGGTCTGCTATTGCTTGAATAGAGGTTAATGAAATGAAAAATGCAGAGAGTAAGGCAGGACTTAATCTCATCATCAGCTCAAGAATTTAAAGTAATGCGTACGCGACGGTTCTCAGCTGCATCCGGCTTATCGGGCATTAGCAGATCATTAGACCCCTTGCCTACAGACTTAAGGCGATTTTTAGTCACTCCGCCTGATAGTGACAAATAGTTTAATACTGCAGTTGCACGTTGGTCAGAGAGCCTCAGGTTATAGGCTGGCAATCCAATCCCATCGGTATGCCCCTCAACAACAAATGACAGGCCCCTAAGCTCATTACTATTAATTGCCTTGGCTAAATTATCCAAGAGTGGCTTACTTTCAGGCAGTATTTTTGCTGAATCAAATTCAAACTGAATGGATAAGTCAACTGTTGGCTTTTCACGTACTTCGGGCGTTAAATTTCTCAAACCACGTGTCTTGGGTGGATTGGGATTGAGTTTTTCAATCAACTCATCTGACGAAGCAGACCGCAATACGGTTTGGGAGCTCACTGTGCCAATAAAGGCAAAAGATAAAACAATCAGAATGAGTCTTAACTTCATGGTGCTTCCGATACGGTTAAGATTTTTGCGGCAAATTTCTCAGACTTACCTTCAGGGCTTTTGCCGGTAAGGTAATCAATCATAGCGCCACGACCTTTGAGATTATTTAGCGCATACACAAAAGGAGAATTGGAGTCAGCCCCCAATGCCTCTAAAGACTTTAAGTCTCGGGGGGAGTCAGATACCAAAACTAAAACATGATCAATGCCGGCTGGACCAGCTGCTTTAATTTGCCAAGACTGACTAGGTAAGTTGACAGTTTGACCTGCTTTAATGAAGTTATTTTTCTCTAACTTATTAGGGTAAAGAACGTAAAAACTTTTCTTATCAGATCCTAGCAATACTAAATACAAATACCCATCATGATTAGATTTAATCTGTAGATCCAAATAGTCTTTATCAATCTTCAATACTTTTTTAGCTAGCTTTACATTGACCACTCTTTGTGGGTTTCGTTGCGCCTCAACATCTTGAAAGGTCGCCAATGAAGCGGCTTGAATATTTACCTCAGGCTGAGGTGCTGGAGGTTTCTGAGTTTGAACCTCTGTGACCGTTTGAACTGGTTTATTTTCAACTGGTTTTGGTGGTTTATTTGATTCAAGAGGGGCAGTTACTTTATCGACCCCAGTATTTGGTTTAACCACTGCAATCGGAGAAATGGGGGGCTGATCATTTAATGGGGTGCTTTGATTGCTTACAACGGGTATTAGATTGCGATTACCTCTGATAGTGACATGACTTGCAACCTGAATGGGACCGGGTATTTTTTGATCCATAATACTTTGTGCACATTGCCTGACTTCCTCTAAAGATACTGCGCCTGAATTATCTAAATCCTTGGCATTACCAAGTAAGCACTGCTTAAGCGCCTGTGTTGCAACACCCCCCAAACCAGGCTGATCCCAACTCACCTCATCTGGTCTTGCTGAGGATATAAAAACCACATTCTCCTGTAATGCCCCTAATGCCTTAGTTTCATCAAATAAACTTCGTGTCTTATAGTTCACTGGGGTACATACATCTTCGCCAGTTTTGTCTTTGGATGCAAATTTAGCTACTAAATTAGGGTTAAGAACTGATCTAGTTTTAGTGGTATTAAGCACACCGCCAGAATGGCATGTATCTACCAAAAGAATTGATTTATCTACAGAGTTATTTAAATTTTTTGTTGCCTGAGCTAACTCAGCATTACTAATTACTTCGTAATCATATGTAAGTAAACCTTCAACGCAGTTATTTATAAACGGATTGTAATATCGGGTTCCATGCCCAGAAAAATAAATGAAAACTCTTCCACCATCAGCAGCTTTATTACTAAACGACTTCATAACCTCTAAGACATTTTTCTTGGTCGCCTCTTGATCGCGCATTACAGTAATATTTTTATCTGGAATATCCATTGCTTTAGCAATTTCTTTTGCCATCTCTATGTCTGCTGGTACCCCTTTAAGATCAGCCGCTGGACCGTTGTAGTGGCCAATACCAATAATCAACGCAGACCTATTGGTATTTTCTGCAGCAAAAACTTGAGCGTTAAAAAGAGGCAGGCAGGCACAAATAATACCAAGGGATCTTCTTATTAAACGCTGAGTAATTGAATGAAAAGAAATCACTTTGCCTCTCTTGATGTAAATGTTTCTCTTGGAATGAATATCACTTTTTGAACATAAAGACCGCCTTGAGGGTTTCTGGCCAATGCAATATTGACATCTCTATTTTTTGCACCTTCCTCAGCGGTGTAACTAGAATACTGTCCACTCATCAATTTTATTGCCTGCCAAATACCAGTAAACAAACCTAGTAAAAGAATTGGGTCTTTAGGTGCAAGTTCATTAGGCGGCTGACTTACGGTAACTTTTCCACCTGTTGTTTCAGCAACAGCTATCCACTTTTCCAAACGTGGTGGCATTTGATTTGGGGTGACTGGATTATAAAAATCCACGTCTACTGAGTTCTTGCTATTGACAAGAGAATTACCAAGCTCAGTATCAAATTTCTGGGTATCTATAAAAGTTAATGAGTCCTTGGGAGGGGTTAAGCTAACTGACTGACAGCCCAACAAAATTCCCGCTAAAGTGAGCGCTAATAATAGAAATAATTTTTTAGGGAGGATAAAGGACATATTTACCTATTTTTTACAGATTAATAGAGCTTTAGTCTACTGTATTGATGTTGAATTTTTATACTAATTATTTGAATAATCTGGGGTGATTACCGGCCACATAAGGGTAAATCATGGTTTCATTTGATTTTTCACGTCATAGTTAAGACGGGTGGCCAAGAACATTGCCTAATATCTTCCTGCTGCCAGCTTTATTCCACCCTCTGAACCAAATACCCATTACTGCTGACTTGACTGTCTCTTCATGGCCGTTTTGAGCCGTTACACCCAAAATTTTATAGTCGCTCTAAAATTTAGACTGTTTGAAGCGCTAAAGTTACAAAGTACTTATCCAGGAGTGGGAGTATTGTCAAGCCCCAAAGAATAAGCATTGAATTGAAAACAGGCCAAGAAAATTGGCGCAATTGAGAGAAATTTCATGGCTAGCTTTCTTGTAGAAATTTAAGCACTTGGTTAAAAAAGAATTCTAAAAATTCTCTACAAGGAAGAAGTAGAGCCATAGGCAAATTAAAAACTGAGTACCTCAATACTAATTGTAATCATGATAGAGATTGCTAAATGCGGCATAAGTAATTAGAGAATTATTACAGTAGTAATGTACTAAATTAAGGCCAATAGATAGACCAATATATTCCTGGGTTAGCTATAAAAACCAAGAACCTCGCCTAGGCGAGGTTCTTGTTGAAATCTAAAAAAGATATTGCTACTGCAATAATTGGTTTGGGAATCCGACTGGAGCTTGTTTGCAGGCATTGCTAGCTGGTGGCGAATAGGTGCCAGCAAAGGTTGTATAAGTAGACGTTTTATGTGCTTTACTACCAAACAGGCCTTCATTGAACGGGCATGAGCAAGTAGCGGTGCGAACATCACCGGTACTCGTTTTAACCACTTTTGGATCAATGGAGCATAAATAACTCCAGCAATTTGAACCTCCGCCATCGCTAGCAGGGCAGCTTTGAGAGACGGCAGCCTTACTTTCAAAACCGGCACTCTCTTGTGGATACGTAGTGATTGCATTAGAAAAGTACGACCACACCTTACCTGCAGCTGGTGGCTCACAAGAACCATTCATATTGCCTTCATTTAATGCAGCGATCCCAACCAAGGGCTGGCCGTTTTGTTCAACGGCAATTTTTTTCGTAATAATTGGGCATTTGCAAACGACTTCAGGATATTGCTTGGTAGTCTTTCCGCCATTTTCTTTAACAGTAATTTGCTTACCAGTTTTCACGCAGGTTGAAGAGGCACAAAAAGCAAATTCGCCTGAGCAGACAGCTATAGCAGCTTTAGTTGCCCCTTTATCAGACGATGAACTATCACTAGAGTCCGTTTTTTTTGTTTTATCTGCATCTCGCCTCTGTTCAATCGGATCAAGACGTCGATCAGTGGGATTTCTAACATCATTTTGGGCTAGTAAATAGGCTCGATCTGACGCACTTAAATCAATGGGATCACCAGCGAATGCTGTTGAGCTGGCCAAAATAATACTTAGAAAAATTACTTTATAAAACTTCATGACATACCCCCATGGGAATTGAAATCAGTTAAGAAATCAATAAAACATATTGGTAACAATATGTTTTACCTAGTAAAATACAATGTGTCGGCAACGCTATTCAGAAATCTAGACATCTTTGATTGGGTAACCCAACTATCCTGTTCATCGGACAAGACTGCTAATTTAAACTGCCTAAAATACGAGCTATCTCTTTGCAAGGCTGAAAGCGTTCCGTTGATATTCGGATACATGCCCTTTATTAAATCTTGGTAACTTTTTATTGAATCGTAGACATTTTTTTCTTGCGGGGTTAACTCACTCTCCCTCTTTGCAAAATCTTCTTCCATCTTTTTTAAATCATTCGCATTAGAAATTAACTTGCGAGGAGTAACCATGACAAGCACATTTTCGACATATTGCTGCTTCAGTGACTGGTTAAATAAATACTGAATGATGGGTATATCTTGTAGAACTGGAACCCCATCCTCCTCTTTTGAAAAGGTTCTAAGAGTCAACCCATCCAGAATTAATGTTTCACCATATTTAATTCGAACGTTTGAGGTGACGGCATGCTGCGCAACGGATAGTCCAGCGTTAAATCCGCCGATCGGGCTAGAGGCATTGATAAAAGAGCGGGAAACCTTTACGGCCAGCATCATGGTTTCATCATCTACAAATGTAGGCGTAACTGAAAGGCTGATCCCTGTTGGGATATTACTGACTTGAGCGCCTGACACACCGCCACCATTGAGGCCTACAGTCTGAACGCCACCCGAATAAAAAGTTGAAGGAATGCGATCTAAGGCAGTCAGTGTTGGTCTAGCGACCACTTGAGTATTAGAAGAGGTCGAATTAGCAATATTGAGCGTGTAATTTAATAAGCCACTTACTCCATTCAAGGTCGCAGTAGTGGCATTACCGATGCCCAATACACTGGCATTTGTATTTAAAGTTCCAGAGACGGCTCCGATAGTAGTAGTAGTCGATGATCTCTGTGATCCAGCAAAAATTTGCAAGCCAGTTAAAAGATTAATACCAAAACTACTGCCCTGCACGTCTACAGTCCTGATGAGTACGGCATCTATGGATGCCATCTTAGGGAGGTTGTTTGCACAAGGATTTGGCAAAGGCTCAAGATAAAGCGTTTGATCTCCAGAGGTACCACCGACTGGGACACCATAACTTCCCCCTGGCGCCTTACCAAGACCTGGCTTGGTATCACAATCAAACCAGCGGTCAGTTTGATTCTTCATTGATACCGCTGAGTAGGTGCCCCCTCCCCCTCCGCTAGAAGTAGCAGGAGCCCCCGCACTAGCAGCTGGGGGTGGCATAGGAGCGCCTGAGGTGCTGGAGCCTGAACTAGATGAAGAACTATCAGTGCTATTTTGCTGCTCTACAGCCATGCCCTCAGCTATGGCTGCAGGATTGGTTGTTTTAGGTGGTCGAGCAGCTGGAGCAGCAGCTATTTTTAACATCTTCGGACTTTGCGATGATGGGTTGATACCTGCATTACTCATGTTGACGCTGGTTAACGCTGGATCATTTTTAATATTGGCGAAGACAATTCGCTGCTCTTCAATGAACTGCACTTGACGCTGGAGAGACTCAATTGATTTGGAGTCGTTTGTTTTTAGCTTTGCATACAGTGCCAGATGTTTATTGGCCTCTACAGTTTGACCAACGGCAGAGTACATCAAGGCCAATAGACGTTGATTATCGGCAGACGATATTTTCAAAGTCTTCAAATTATCACCTGCCCAAAGAGCAGTTTTAAAATCTTTTTGCAGTAAGGATGCTTGTAATAATCCAGCTAGCGCATCTTGATCGGTAGGGCTTAAAGCGTACGCACTGATAAAGTCTTTTGCAGCCCGCGGATAGTCACCTGCTTCCGTATGAAGTCTGCCCATCTGAACCAAGGGCAATGGATCCAGTTTATCCAGTGTATTGGCAAGTCCATATGCTGTTTCTGCAAGAGCTTTACTATCAGGGGAGCCATTCATATACTCCAAGTGGTAACTAATTCCATTTAATACATGGATAGTAGAATTATTAGGGTTGACTTTGATAGCCGCACTAAATACTTTTTGTGCATCCTCGTAATTACCCTCGCGCAAGTAAATAACACCCTGTTTTACTAATTCTTGGCTAATATTCTTTTTGGGAGTAAGTACGGCTTTAATTTTAGAATCATCATCTGTTGAGCTCGAATTTCTTTGTGTGCCTGAGCCATTCATAGATGAACAGCCAATCACAGTACTCATTGTTAATGCAAGTAAAACATAACGCACTAGATTGGCCATGGAATGCAAAGGTAAGGGAGAGAGCTTCATTCTAATCAATCATCGAGGTATTGGGGACATTAGTCAATCACTCCTAGTATGTGTTGAAATATAGCCTATGAATAGACTGAATCAGCGCCAAATCAATCTCACCCAATTCGCTGGCACTGTCTGCTTTTGGGCTCTTTTGATAACAACGCCTTGCATGTCTCAGGCAATAGTTACTACTGCAGGAGGCTCGATTCCCCTCTTTAATGGGCAAGATACCTCTGCATGGACACAAACTGGGGTTGCCAATTGGTACCCAATTGATAATGGGGTTGCAGTAAATCAAGGGTCTGGAATGCTAGTAGGTAAATTTTACTTTACTGATTATCAAATCCAATTTAACTATAGGATCAATGAGGAGACACAATTTAGTCTATTTACCCATTGCCTAGACGTAAATAATATTTCACCCAATTCCGCCCTAGAGATAAATCTATCGAATACCCACAAAAAAGGGTATGGGCCTGGATCAGTGATGGGCATGATTAAGGCTCCTCATATCCCGGTAGTCAACCAATGGAATACCGTTTTCATTAGCTCTGAATCAAACAAGCTCACCGTGATTCTTAATGGCGTTACTGTGGCAAATAAATTAGATTATCAAAACTTTCAAACAGGTCCTCTAGCAATTCAATTTGGCGGAGGCAAGCTGGAAATTACTAACCTGAATGCCATCATTCCAACTCGTTGGTAGATCTATTTTGCAAGTAACCCCTTCACAGCATCCCTTAAATACTCCAAGGGAACGGCGCCAGGAAGTACATCCATCTTCCCAGATTGATGATTTACCAAAATGACACCTGGGGTACCATTGATTCCCGCAGCGATACCGTCTTGTAGATCACTGTTAATCTGTTTTTGAACTTCTTCAGATGTAAAGCATGCCTCAAACTGCTCTGAATTAATGCCAAGTGATTTAGCTAACTTTAAATTGGGCTCCTCACCTTTCTCAACCGGCATACCCTGTCCATTTAAGCGCGTTGATTTAAACACAGCTTCGGCAAATTTCCAAAAAGCATCATTGCCACCCAATCTTCCGATGCATATTCCAGCGCTCGCTTCAATCACTGCCATTGGATTATGAAAAGATAATGGGAAATTACGCCAAACAACATTCACCTGTTCTGGCATCTCAGCCACAAGCTTCAAGGGAACTTCACTAAATTTTTGACAATATGGGCACTCAAAATCAGAGTACTCAATGATTGAAATAGTGGCATCAGGCTTACCATATATAAACTCTACCTTGGGATCTACGTTGCGTGCATTTTTAGCAAGGCTCTTCTTTTGTTGCTCAGCTTTATCCTCTTCTAATTTTTCAGCAGCCAGCTGCTTTTGACGTATTCGCTTAAGACTCCGCTCCACGGCTTTGTCTAGCGCTCCAGAGCTTTCGAGTTGCTTAATAATTTGATCAATAGTTGGGGCTTGTGCTCTGATGGGCGAGCACAAAGATAAAGCAAAAAATAGTGAGATGAAAAGAGCAATCAATTTAGGAAAGCGGGATTGCATAGATAGGCATCCTTGGTTAGCAAAACAAGTTTTAGTTTTAATATCATTTATTGGTGATATAGCTTCAGCACATTAAAACTAAAATGATTCTATAGTATTGCGCATCTTGGACTCAACAGTCTGTCTCTTATTGACCTTGATTTCAACCCGTCGATGCAACAGTTAGGGCAAAACGTTCTGCCGGTGTTTGATAGTTTAGTGTTTTTCTAGGGCGTTCATTGAGTTGCCTTGCTACTGCATTGAGTTTGGCT
>Ga0214201_1000286_pt1 | contig 19479 bp, 17 predicted proteins | sample TroBogEpilimnion_32_FD_153039 | JGI IMG/M metagenome (GOLD analysis project Ga0214201, IMG submission 153039) | Freshwater microbial communities from Trout Bog Lake, WI - 29MAY2009 epilimnion | ecosystem: Environmental > Aquatic > Freshwater > Lake > Epilimnion/Euphotic zone | place: Trout Bog...
TTGGGAGCATCATGGACTCGCACAATTATCCGCGTCATCGTGCCAGCGATCCGCAGCGGTATTACTGGCGCACTCTTTTTGACATTTGCATTATCGATCGGCGAGTACACGATTACATCGCTCTTGCATTGGGAGACCTTTCCGACGTGGACTGTTGTGGCAGCACAGCAGAACATTCTGGGTGCCATTGCGATCTCTGTCTTTAGCTTCGTCGGCGCAATCGTTCTCTTAACAGCAATCGCACTCTTCTCTAAGAAGCGTGTGCAACAGGTAGAGGTGGAAGCATGAGCAAGAAGGATCGCATAAGCAGCACACTTGAATTAAGTGGCGTTAGCCGTCACTTCGGTTCTGTAAAGGCGCTCGATGGTCTCGATCTCGTTGTTGAGCCAGGCGAACTTGTCGCACTCCTTGGGCCATCAGGCTGCGGCAAGACAACAGCTCTTCGTATTGTCGCAGGACTTGAAGTTGCTACTTCTGGTGAGCTCTTGGTCAATGGCAGTCGCTATAACGAAGTCCCGGCAAGTGAGCGCGATATGGGCATGGTCTTCCAGTCATATTCACTCTTCCCAAACCTCACCGTCGCCGAAAATATTGATTACGGCCTTCGCGCACGAAAGATCGATGCAGATAAGCGCAAGAAGCGCGTTGATCGGATGCTCGAGCTCGTTGGATTAAGTGTTAAAGCGAAGGCCTACCCACATCAGCTCTCTGGTGGTCAACAGCAACGTGTTGCTCTTGCTCGCGCACTAGCGATCGAACCTCGTGTCCTTCTCCTTGATGAACCGCTCTCCGCACTTGATGCTCAAGTCCGCGGCCAGATCCGTGAAGAGATCCGTCGCATTCAACTCGAACTTGGCATCACAACACTCTTCGTCACCCACGATCAGGAAGAGGCGATGGCCATCTCGGATCGTGTCGGCGTAATGAGCCACGGCAAACTTGAGCAGATCGATACGCCAATGGGGCTTTATAACGCACCTGCGACGCCATTTGTGGCCTCGTTCGTGGGGCAGGCTAATCGGATTCCGGCCCAGATCACCGCTAAAGGTAGAGCCCGCGTACTTAATCAGAAGGTCAATATCTCTGATAACGCCGGGAACTTTGAAGAGGGTCAATCAGTAAATGTGATCATCCGCCCAGAACTTCTCGAGATTGTCAGTGAGAGCGATACAGATGCAACCAGAGGAATCGTTGCTCTCAAGTCATTTCTTGGACCCATGACGAAGATTGGCATCGCGGTCGAAGGTGCGCCACTCATCCACCTCAACATCGCTAGCCGTGAAGTTCGTAAGATCGAAATCGGCGAGAAGATCGCCTTTAAGATCTCCAGTGATGAAGTAATGGCAGAACGTGTCTGATTCTCGCAATCAACGAATTCTCCGCGGTGAACCTAACAATCTTGGTTGGGTTGATCTAGAGATCTCACCAGGTGAAGATCTCATTGGCGATGCGCCAAGTGCAGATGCAGTTCCACTGCTGACCTTCATCCATATTTCAGATCTTCATATCTGTGATGCACAGTCACCCGCACGTGTAGAACTTATGGATCGCTTCGCTGATCCTCATCACCCGATGTCGGAGATGGTGCCATTTGTTGGTGCATATCGCGCACAAGAGATCATGACGACCCAGACGCTCGAAGCGATGGTTCGCACCGTCAACTCAATCAATCATGGATTCCACTCTGAGAAGCCGGTTGACTTTGTCCTTGCGACTGGTGATGTGACAGATAATGCACAGGCGAACGAGCTTGATTGGTACTTCACCTTGATGGAGGGCGGTCGAGTACATCCTGACAGTGGCGATCGTGACCACTGGGAGGGTGTTGCCCAGCGCGATCCAGAGACATATGACCGCTCGTATTGGAACCCTGAAGGAACTCCGCCAGGGTGCGAGGATGACTTCCCACGCTCTCTCTATGGCTTTCCTGTGGTTCGAGGCCTTACTCATGCAGTGCGTCAACCTTTTAACGCAACAGGCTTACTCCATAAGTGGTTTGCGACGCATGGAAACCACGATGCACTTCTGCAAGGCACTGTTCCGCCAAATGCAGAGCTTGTAGGCATCTCCACTGGCGATAAGCGACTTACAGCACTGGCACCCGATCTCGATCTCGCCCAGGCCTTTGGTGGCTGGAATATGGTGGGCCCAGCTCATTATGTGAGCCCGCAAGGTGGCACATTCCGAGATCAAAATTCTGACGAGCGTCGCAGATTTAACGAGCCATCCGATTGGGCGAAGTTACATCTTCAATGTCTTGATAAAGGACACGATGGTCACGGTCTCACTCAGATAAATGCTGATGAAGGAACCAAGTATTGGTTTAGAGATATCGGCGACTTCCGATTGATCTCACTCGACACCGTGAATATCAACGGCGGCTGGCAGGGCTCACTCGACTACACCCAATTCATCTGGCTCAAGAAGCTCTTAGCGGAATCAGTATTGAAGAAGTGCATTCTCTTCTCACATCATCCGCTGCAGACACTCTTCAACGATTACGCCCCAGAAGGCGCTGATCGCAGAGTTGCTCGGGAAGAGATTGAAGAAGAGCTGTTGCAGCACTCATGCATCATCGCTTGGTTTGCCGGACACGATCACGATAATCGCGTTCGATATGTTGGCACAGAAGGAGTGAATGGCTTCTGGCATGTATTGACTGCATCCCTCATCGATTGGCCGCAGCAAGGGCGAGTCGTTGAGATCCTTCAAGATGGTGATGATCTTGTCATCGCGACTTCAGTCTTTGATCACGATAGTCCGATCGATCTTCAATCTGCCACGTCAGATCTCACCAATCCAGTAAACCTTGCGGGCCTTTCACGGACACTCTCGGCCAACCACTGGCAGCGCCGAAAGCAGAACGATTTCTTCAATGATCTCGCTGCGGGTAAGCCCGAAGATCGCAACCGCTACCTGCGGCTTAAAGGTCGGTAAATCTAGGCTTCTTCCGAGCCTCGCGCTTTCAGTGAGGCGTAGAAATCCTTAATAATCGCAAGTGCCAATTCTGGCTTATCTTTCATGACCGAGTGAGTTGCACCAGGGACGATAGCTAAATCTGCATCGCTTAAGGATTCATAGAGATCGACAGTGTGGTGATTGCTAAATGGTTCTTCTTCACCAGCCATCACGAGGACTGGGCAGGAGATCTTCGCAAGATCTGCCTTCGTTAAATTCGGTTCACTCTTCCACACATCCCTCGCCTTCTGAATGATGCCACGCTGGGTTGAAGGATCGTCAGGGGAGAGCTCTGCATACTCTGCTGCATCAACTTCTGAGATCATGATCTCACCATCGAACTCATCGGATTCAAAGCCAGCATCCCAGTGGTAGTTGCCACCGATGGAGACAATCGACTTCACAAGATCCGGACGTTTGATGGCAACCATCAACGAGATGATCGCACCATCACTGTGGCCAATCATGTGGGCAGGTTCTTTAATGACGTCTTCGATGTAGGCGATCGCTTCTTCGGTTTGAAAATCAAAGTGATAGAAGCCCGGGCGAATTCCGGTGCGGCCATGTGCAGTGCGATCGTATGAGTAGAGGTGATGATCGTGTTCAACCGCCGGCAGGATCGTCCAATCCCAGCGATGTGATGCGCTTAATCCACCATGCAATGAGAGCAGAGGTTCACCGTTATTTGCGAACTCATTTGACCAGACCTGATGGCCACGAAGATTGATGTAGCCCATGAACTGGATCCGACCTTAGAGCGAATCCATGATGTGGCGATTACCGCGATCAAAGGTGAGGTAGTTCCAGGTCCAATCGGCGATGGTGCCAATGCGCTTCTGGCCACCCATTAAGTAGAAGATGTGCAAGAAGAGCCATGCAAACCAAGCTGTTGGGCCCCACAAACGAATGCCCTTTACTTGAACAACTGCCTTATGGCGACCGATCGTTGCCATCGAGCCCTTGTCTTTGTACTTAAAGTTCTGAACAGATTTGCCTCTGATGATGCGCTTGATCTGTTTCGCAACAAAAGTTCCTTGCTGCATGGCAACTGGGGCAACCATTGGAAGTGGTCGACCATTTGCGCCCATGACACCAGCGTTATCGCCTACGCCCCAGACATATGGGTAATTGGTTACCTGACAGGTTGGATCACAGACCAGACGATTTCCCTTAACAGGCAGTGAGAGGTCGTTAATCGCAGGAGCACCCTTAACGCCGGCAGCCCAGACCACAACTTCTGATGTGATCGATGTGCCATTAGCAAGAGTGGTCTTACGCCACGCAACTTCCTTCACAGAAGTGTTGAGCATGACCTTGACGCCCATATTCTCGAGCTGGCGAAGAGTCTTCTCGGAAAGTCCAGGTGTGAACATTGGAAGCAGACGTGGACCTGCTTCGAGGAGATAAATATCGATGTGCTTTGAAGCGTGATAGTGATCGTGACGAAGCGGGCCTTTCACGAGTTCGGCAAGTGAGCCGGCCATCTCAACACCAGTTGGTCCGCCACCGACGACGACGATAGAGAGGCGAGTCTCATCTTCAAAGCGAACGAGATCTTCAAAGCGACGCATGATCTCAGAACGGATCGCGAGCGCTTCGTGAATATTCTTCATACCAAGTGCAAACTCTTCAACACCCGGGATACCAAAGTCAGTTGTTGCTGATCCCATCGAGACGATCAAATGATCAAAGTGCAGGACTTCCGATGAATCGAGCTTGACGGTCTTGTTCTTGTGATCAACTGAGATCGGGGTTCCCATGCGGAACTTCGCACCAGATTTACGGAGCGCTCCACGGATTGGATAGGCGATGTGGTCTGCAGCGAGTGAGGCGGTTGATACCTGATAGAGCAGCGGCAAAAAAGTCTGGTAATTGTGGCGATCGACCACGGTGACATCGGCATCTTTGCCGAGCTCGCGGGCGGCGTTGAGGCCACCGAAACCGGCGCCCAGAATGACGACCTTGGGCTTGCTAGTTGCAGACATCGAGTAATCCCTTAATAGCTTGAATAGCAATACTGACAACACTGGCAATAATGAAGTCCCCATTCTAGTCAATCGTCTGAGTCCGCAAATTCAGAACCGCTCGGTAATGGCGGATATTGGCTGAGAGGTATCTTGAATCACATTAATTCTTGGCAAACTCCGCTATTTCACCTAAATGAGCCGAAAAGTCAGCGCTCAGACATAAGATATCCCTATGGAAAATCAGGCTTTTGATAGCTCGGCGGCCACGGAGGCCCACGGTGAAGTCAGCACACTCACCGAGCTAGAAGTCCGAATCCTAGAGTTTGAACGCCAATGGTGGCGATACTCAGGCGCCAAAGAATCTGCGATTAAAGAGCTCTTTGACCTCACACCCCCTTCTTACTACCAACTCCTCAATAACCTCATCGATCGCGATGATGCACTCTTAGCCTCGCCTATGCTCGTAAAGCGCCTTCGCCGCCTACGTGAAGCTCGCACTACCCAGCGCACTGCTGGCTTCTCGCTCTAACTTCTCTATACTTTATAAATCATGAAGACCGGCAGTAGTGGCCAACTCTTATTCGACATCGGCCTTGTCCTCATCTTCATCCTCCTCGCTGGCATCTTCGTTGCAGCTGAGATTGCCTTAATATCGCTGCGCGAATCACAAGTACGCCAACTCGAATCAACTGGCAAGCGCGGTGCGCGCGTTGCAGATCTTGCGAAGAACCCCAACCGTTTCCTCGCTGCTGCCCAAGTCGGCGTGACCTTCTGTGGCTTCCTCTCTGCGGCGTTAGGTGCGGATCGAATCGGAACCGACTTTGTCATTCCTCGATTAGAGGATTGGGGCGTCAGCCACGGGGTCGCAACGCTCATATCACTTGTTGGTCTCACAACCGTTATCGCCTACATCTCTCTCGTCTTTGGGGAACTCGTTCCAAAGCGTTTAGCGCTCTATCGCACTGAGAAGATTGCGCTCGCTAGCGCACCGATGATTGATCGAATCGCTCGTATCTTTGCTCCTACTATCTGGCTCTTATCTAAATCAACAGATACCGTGGTCCGCATCTTTGGCCTTAAACCTGAAGAAGTTCGCTCGCAAATGTCTGAATCTGAACTCGTCGAACTCGTTACAGGTCACAATGCGCTGACGGTAGAAGAGCGCGATATTTTGGAAGATGTCTTCAACGCTGGCGATCTCTCACTTCACGAGATTATGGTTCCGCGGATCGAAGTTGATTTCCTCGATGTTGCTCTCACTATTGCCGAAGCAAAAAAGTTCGCAATCGAAACTTCACATTCGCGTTATCCAGTCACTCGTGGATCCAGTGATGAAGTTATTGGCTTCTTACATATTCGCGATCTACTCAAATTGAGTGAGAGTGATTCAAGTAAGAGCATCTTGGAATATATGCGTCCGATCGTTTATCTTCCTGGTACAAAGGGTGTCTTACCTGCCCTCACCGAGATGCGCAGCAAGCGTTCACATATCGCAGTAGTGCTCGATGAATACGGTGGCACTGACGGCATCGTTACTCTTGAAGATCTCGTTGAATGTTTTGTCGGTGATATTCATGATGAATATGACGCCGTAGTTGGCGAAGTGACAGCTCAGACTAAGGTCGGCGATTTCGAAGTCGATGCCTTGATCTCACTCGAAGATCTCTACGAACAGACTGAAATTGCGCTCCCAGAAGGCCCGTACGAGACAGCAGGCGGCTTTGTGATGCACTCACTTGGGCGAATCCCTGAAGCACACGATCTCATCACGATCGAGGGCATCACCGTCACAGTGCTAACGGTCGAAGGCAAGCGTGCTGGTCAGTTATTGATCTCGCGAACTCAATCTGCAGAATAAGATAGGTCTATGAGTAAGGCACGCGCGCTATCAGGAATCCAGCCAACGAGTGGTTCATTCCACCTCGGCAACTACTTGGGCGCCGTCCGTCAATGGGTCGAACTCCAGAGCTCGCACGATACGTATTACTGCGTCGTCGACCTCCACGCCCTTACCGGCGGTGTCGAACCAACCAAACTTCGCGATGCGACTCTCGCTTCAGCTGCTCAACTGATCGCGCTCGGTATCGACCCCGAGAAATCAACGCTCTTCATTCAATCGCACGTCCATGCCCATAACCAATTAGGTTGGATTATGGAATGTATTACCGGTTTTGGCGAAGCAAGTCGCATGACACAGTTCAAAGATAAATCGGCAAAGAGTGGAAGCGACCGTACCGTTGTTGGCCTCTTTACTTATCCGATGTTGCAGGCTGCCGATATCTTGCTCTACCAACCACAGTATGTCCCGGTCGGAGAAGATCAGCGCCAACATATCGAACTCACTCGTGATCTTGCCGGACGCTTCAACTCGACTTATAAGGAGATCTTCACGATCCCTGAAGGCTACATTCTCAAGGCTGGCGCAAAGATCTACGATCTCCAAGATCCATTGGCAAAGATGTCAAAATCTTCATCATCGACTGCCGGTCTCATCGAACTCCTTGATACAGCTGCTGCCAACACAAAGAAAATTAAGAGCGCCACAACTGACGATGGTCGCGAAGTAATCTTCGATGAAGTGAAGAAGCCAGGTATCTCGAACTTACTCACCATTCACTCGGCCTTCTCGGGTCGATCAATTGCAGAACTTGAAGCAGAGTTCGCCGGCAAGGGGTATGGAGATTTCAAGGGCGCCGTCGCAGAAGTTGTCACCGCACACCTTGATCCAATCCGAACCCGCACGGAAGAGCTCTTGCAAGATAAGGGTGAACTCACTCGCCTGCTCAAGGTTGGGGCCGAGAAGGCTGCGGCTGTTGCTGATGAGACCGTCCGCAAGGCCTATGACGCACTGGGGTTGATTCCACGTGGCTAGCCGTAAATGGCTGCTTTCTAGCGCTACAGCGCTCTCGATCCTTGCTCTTGTAGTCCCGTCAGCACGCGCTGCTGACCCTGCGATCAAGATCGCAATCGCCTATGACGTAGGCGGTCGTGGCGATAAGGCAGCGAATGATGCGGTTGCAATGGGCGTGGATTTAGCGAAGAAGAATCTCAAACTCACATCTTTTAATATTCGCGAGATGGTCACTGACGGAACCGAGAAGGATCGATCACGCCGGTTACGTTTCCTGGCTAACGCCGGTTACACAACCATCATCGCGGTGGGCAGCGGGTACGAAAATTCAGTTCGCACTGTGAGTAAAGAATTTCCAACCCTCAGCTTTGAGATTATCGACGATGGAAATATCTCTAACCTGAATGTGCAATCACTGGTCTTTGACGAACAGCAGGGTGCTTACCTGGCTGGTGTTCTAGCGGCGAGTGCATCTAAGTCAAATAAGGTTGGCTTCGTCGGGGATGTCTCCTTCCCATCGTCGCCTGCCCAAGGTGCCGCTTTTGTTCAGGGTGCAAAATCAATCAAGCCTAAGATCTCTGCATCTATTGTGATTCCACTGGAGACAACTCCAACAGCGGCTCTCACGAATCTTCATGTAAGTGGAGTCGATGTTGTGTATTCAAATTGGGAGAAGAACTCAACGCTTCTTGATTCGGTGCTTGCCCTTAACACCGCAAAGAAACCGCTCAAACTGATCGGCGTATTACCTGATCAATATTGGTTGCAATCGTCAACTTCTAAAGCCGTTTTGATTGGTGCATTTACCAAGCACTTAGAGAACGCTTCCTATGATGCGATTTGGAATGCAGTCAATGATTATCCAATCGGCGACGTTCTTCAGACCAACCCGAATATCTATGGCAAGAAGTACACCGTGGTCGATGCTGGCGTGGGAATGGCTCTTGTCGGCGACGGAAAGGCTTACTCGACTGCCATTAAAGCGGCGAGCTCACTTCTCAAAACCGGCAAGATCACCATCGCTTCATTCTGAGGCGCACAGAGCTCGATATAACACTTCATCTTCGCCTCGGTCCCACTTGGACGGATAATCACCCGCAGATTGGGCCCAAACCAGTAACGCAAGCCATTGGTAGGCGGTAGGCCATCGGTTGGTCGCTCTAAATCATCTGCTTGGGTCAGGGCGTAGCCACCGATCGACTGTGGTGGATTCTTACGAAGTGAGTCGAGCAAGGTATCGACCTGAGCAATACTGTTGACTCGGATCGAGATCTGTTCGGTCGCATGGAAGCCATATGCCTGCCAGATCTCATCCAAGTAATCAGCCATGGTGCGACCGGCTGCCTTTAATTCACCAGCGCATTGAGCGATGATGAGAGCGGCAGAGACGCCATCCTTGTCATTCACACTTGTTGGGTCAACGGCGTAACCAAGGGCTTCTTCATAGCCATATCGAAGGTTTTCGATCTTCGCTAACCACTTAAAGCCAGTGAGCGTCTCTTTAAATTCAATACCATGCTTATCCGCAATCTTCTTCAAGATCGACGATGAGACGATGGAATTTCCAAAGGCCTTACCTTCGGTTGACTCCTTCATTGTTGTAGCGATGTAGTGACCCAAGATGGCACCGACTTCATCACCGCGAAGCATCCGCCAGCCAGTTGTAGGATCATTAATCGCAGCAGCACAACGGTCTGCATCCGGATCATTTGCAATGACGATATCTGCATCAATCTTCTTGGCAAGAGCGAGTGAGAGATCAATAGCGCCAGGCTCTTCTGGATTTGGGAATGCGACTGTTGGAAAAGCTGGATCTGGTTGGCGTTGCTCTTCAACGAAGTGGATGGCAGAGAATCCTGCGGCTTTAAAGACCGCTTCTACACTCTCGCTACCAACGCCATGCATCGCTGAGTAGACAACCTTTAATTCATTCTTGCTACGAGCAAGTGCCGCAGTCTTATTGACGTACTCATCGAAGATGGCATCATCAAGTTCTACCCAGCCGCCCTTCTTAGGTGCGAGCTGGTCAATCTTAGAAATTTCAGAAGCGATTTGAATATCAGCAGGGGAGACGATCTGTGATCCGGCGTAGCGGGTGCCATCGACGGTCCCGCCGAGATAGACCTTATAACCATTATCTAATGGGGGGTTGTGGCTAGCTGTGACCATGATTCCAACGTCTGCGCCCAGTGCAGTGGTTGCGTAAGCAAGAACTGGGGTCGCCATTGGTCGTGGCAAGACAGAGACATCCATACCTGCGCCCATGAAGACTTCTGCGCTCTCGCGGGTGAAATCCTCAGAGCCATATCGAGCATCACGGCCGATGACGACCTTCTTCAGCCCGCGGGCCTTCATATAGACAGCGATTCCAGCAGCGGCGCGGTGAACAACCGCGCGGTTCATGCACGATGGGCCAGGCCCAATCGGTCCGCGAAGTCCAGCGGTTCCAAATTGCAAGAAGCCATTGAAGCAACGGCGAAGATCAGTTTCGTTTCCTTCATCGAGCCACTTCTCTAAGAGTGCAGCATCTTCGGGTGATGGATCGAGTGCGATCCACTCCTTCACCTCAGCAACGAGTGCTGCGTCGAGGCTCATAGTTGTGGCAAGACCTTGCTCAGTAGTTCACCCATACGACCAGCAGCAGCTTTGCCGGCGGCCATTACTTCTTCATGGTTCAATTTTTCACCTGTCACTCCAGCGGCCGCATTCGTGACGAGTGAGATGCCAAGAACCTCTGCACCGAGTGCATGTGCAGCAATCGCTTCTGGAACCGTGGACATACCAACGAGATCTCCACCGATGGTTCGCACATAGGTAATTTCAGCCGGTGTCTCATAGGCAGGTCCGCGCAGATGAACATAAACACCTTCGGCAAGTGAAGGATCGGCCTGCTTAACGATCTCGCGAATGCGCTTGCTATAAAGATCTGTGAGATCAACGAAGGTTGCACCCGTTAATGGGCTCACGCCAGTGAGTGAGATGTGATCGCTGATAATGATCGGTTGTCCGACTCGATATTCAAGGTTGACGCCACCTGAAGCATTAGTCAGTACAACGACCTTGCAACCGGCTTTAACAGCGGTGCGTACGCCATGTACTACTGGCTCAATGCCCTTACCCTCATAGAGATGGGTGCGACCCAAGAAGACGAGCGCGTGGATAGTGCCGGACGGGCCTTGTAAATCATAGGAACGAATAACTCCGCCATGACCAGCAACTGTCGGTGCCAAGAAGCCCGGTAGATCAGTTGCAGCGAACTCATGCGTTGGAGTTCCGAGTGCATCAGTGGCAGATCCCCAGCCAGATCCCATCACAAGTGCTACGTGGTGCGAACTCTTACCTGTTAATTGCACAAGCTTTGTTGCGGCAGCTACTGCCGCACCGATTGGGTCTTGATAGAGATCGCTCATAGGAGCAATTTAGTCGGCATCCTCAATCAGGCACAACGTTGCACCGCTTGCGACTGTCTGGCCAACCGAGACGGTGAGCTTCTCAATGACGCCATCACGATGGGCAATGAGTGGCTGCTCCATCTTCATCGCCTCAAGGACGACGACGAGATCGCCAGCCTTCACGCGCTCGCCATTTGCCTTAAGGATCTTCACGACGGTGCCCTGCATCGGAGAGTTGAGAGTATTTCCCGAGTTAGCGCTCAAGACATTTGAGCGAATCTTGTGGCGGCGATGCTGTTCCTCTTCTGAGTGAACAACAACTTCAAAGCGCTTGCCATTTACTTCTGTCACAATCTTCTGAGAGGTGACCTTGGTCTGCGCGACGCCGGCCTTGTACGAGAAGGCAGGGATCTGATTATCGAATTCGTTCTCGATATAGCTGGTGTAGACCTTGAAATCTTCAACATAATTTGGATCTTCAAGGATCGCGCGATGGAACGGTAGCGCCGTTGCGAGACCGCCGATCTGGAACTCTTGCAGTGCACGCTTGGCACGAGAGATCGCCTCTTCACGAGTCGAACCCGTGACGATCAACTTTGCTAGCAATGAATCAAAGTGCGATCCGATGGTGTGGCCATAGTCGAATCCAGCGTCCACGCGAACTCCTGGGCCTGATGGAACTTCCCAGTTGGTGATGGTGCCAAGTGAAGGGAGGAAGCCATTTCCTGGATCCTCACCATTGATGCGGAACTCAATCGAGTGGCCACGAACGATTGGATCCACCGGATCAATCGCCTCACCTGATGCGATGCGGAACTGCTGGCGCACCAGATCGATACCAGTGACTTCTTCGGAGACTGGGTGCTCTACCTGCAAGCGGGTATTAACTTCGAGGAAGGAGATCGTGCCGTCGACGCCGATCAAGAATTCGCAGGTACCTGCGCCAACATAGCCAGCCTTCTTCATGATTGCCTTACTCGATGAGTAGAGCTGCTCTTGTTGGGTGGGGGTTAAGAATGGTGCAGGTGCTTCTTCAACGAGCTTTTGGTGTCGACGTTGAAGTGAGCAATCTCGAGTTGAGACAACAACGGCATTACCGTGGCTATCGACCAAGACCTGGGTTTCTACGTGACGTGGCTTATCGAGGTAACGCTCTACGAAGCACTCACCACGACCAAAGCCAGTAATGGCTTCACGAACTGCAGAGGCGAATAATTCTGGAATCTCTTCAATGGTACGAGCGACCTTAAGGCCACGACCGCCACCGCCATGCGCTGCCTTGATTGCAACTGGCAAGCCATGTTGCTTGGCGAAATCAACGATCTCCTGTGGGTCATCGACTGGGTCAATAGTTCCGGCAACAAGAGGTGCACCAACTTCTGCCGCGATCTTACGAGCCGATACCTTGTCACCGAGCAATCGGATGGCATCAGGTGAAGGTCCGATCCAGATAAGTCCGGCATCGATCACCTTCTGTGCGAAGTCAGCATTCTCTGAGAGGAAGCCATAGCCAGGGTGAACTGCATCAGCGCCAGAGCTCTTCGTGATCGCAATGATCTTATTTTGATCTAAATAACTTTCCGCAGCGGATAGACCATTGAGTGCGAAGGCTTCATCAGCGATTGCAACGTGCAGAGCGCTGCGATCTTCATCAGAGTAGATAGCAATAGAGCGGATGCCGTGGTCACGGCAGGCACGCGCCACGCGAACAGCGATCTCACCACGGTTTGCGATCAGGACTGCAGTGATCTTCTTTACGGATGTGCTCACAGCAGATCTCCCCATTCCAAGCCGAGATTAATCATAATTTTGCGCAACGTTGGAAGTGATAGACCGATGATGCCGCTAGGATCACCATCAATATGTGAAATAAAAGGCGCTGAACGGCCATCGAGTGTGAAACCGCCAGCAACCTGAAGTGGTTCACCGCTATCGACATACTCTTCGATCTCACGGTCAGTCATATCTACAAAAGTTACCTTCGAGGTTGAGATGTCGGATACCTCAATATCTTGAGCGGTATCGATGACGCTATGGCCGGTATGCAAGTAGCCGCTCTTGCCGCGCATCATCTTCGCGCGAGCGATTGCGGCATCACGAGTGAGCGGCTTACCAAGGTTCTCGCCATTAAATTCAAAGGTGGAGTCGCATCCGATCACAAGGGCGTTATCGCCGACTGGATGGCTTCGGCGCACGGTATGCGCCTTCATAATCGCAAGTGCGATCACCATCTCTGATGGCTTCAAAGCTAGTAGATCGGGATCTTCTTCATCGACGCCACTGACAAAGATCTCAGGGGTGATTCCCGAGGATTCAAGGAGGCGCTTACGTGAAGGTGAGGCCGAAGCCAAGATGACGCGACGTCTGCTCATGAGGGGGTTGTGCCCCACTTCCGAGGCAGCGAATTCTTAATCTTCAACCTTTCCCACGAGGTGCGGTACTTCTTCTCGGGATTGGCTTGCTTCTGAATCTCTCGAATCGCACGCGAGATCGCTACATACTCTTCTCGAGTCGGATCTCCGCTAACAATGGTGAGGCGTTTTCCTTGCAGCATTAGAGCGGGATATTTCCATGCTTGCGAGTTGGAAGATCAACGCGCTTATTGCGAAGGGCACGAAGCGCAAGTGTGATCTGGCGACGGGTCTGATGCGGTTCGATCACTGCATCAATGAGTCCCTTATCAGCTGCAATATAAGGATTGAGAAGTTCATCTTCATACTTCTTAATAAGTGAGGCGGCTACCGATGGGTCAGCAGCAATTTCACGACGATGCAAGACATTTACAGCGCCTTGCGCACCCATCACGGCGATCTGAGCCGATGGCCACGCGAGATTCACATCCGCACCAAGTTGCTTTGAGCCCATCACGATGTAAGCGCCGCCATAGGCCTTGCGAGTGATCACCGTAATAAGTGGAACCGAGGCTTCACCGTATGCATAAATTAACTTTGCGCCGCGGCGGATGATGCCATCCCACTCTTGTTCGGTACCAGGCAAGAAACCAGGAACGTCAACAAGAGTGATGACAGGAATTCCAAAGGCATCGCAGAGTCTGACGAAGCGTGCCGCCTTCTCGGATGCATCGATATCGAGTGTGCCAGCAAACTGTGATGGCTGGTTGGCGATGATGCCGACCGAGCGACCTTCAATGCGACCAAAGCCAACGAGGATATTTGGAGCGAAGAGCGCGTGGACTTCGAGGAAGTCAGCTTCATCTAAGAGTGCCTCAACCAGGATTCGCATGTCATATGGCTTATTCGCATTATCTGGAACGAGTGAGTCAAGTGCGCGATCTGATGGTGAGAAATCCATCGACTCGGTGGCCTGGAAGACAGGCGAGTCATCCAAGTTATTAGAAGGTAAGAATGAGAGGAGCGCCTTCACATAATCCAAGGCATCATCTTCATTATCTGCGAGGTAATGGGAGTTACCGGTCTTCGAGCTATGGGTAAGCCCGCCGCCAAGTTCTTCCATGGCAACTTCTTCACCAGTAACAGCCTTGATGACATCTGGGCCAGTGATAAACATATTTGAGGTCTTATTGACCATGATGACAAAGTCGGTGAGGGCGGGGGAGTAAACCGCGCCGCCAGCAGAAGGTCCCATGATCACAGAGATCTGTGGGATGACGCCAGATGATCGAACATTGCGCTTGAAGATCTCGCCATATTGGCTGAGCGCAACAACGCCCTCTTGAATACGAGCGCCGCCAGAATCATTGAGGCCAATTAATGGAACACCGCTCTTAAGAGCAAAGTCCATGACCTTCACAATCTTCTTACCGGTCATCTCACCGAGGCTGCCACCTTTAACAAGGAAGTCTTGTGAGTAAAGCGCGATGGTTCGGCCATCAACGGTTGCATAACCAGTGATGACACCATCTTCAATCTGCTGATCAAATTCTACGAATGAGCCATCATCGACCAAGCGATCAATACGTTCGCGGGCGGTTAACTTGCCTTCTGCATGGCGTTTTGCAATTCTCTCGTCAGTCACGGTTATAGGGTACTACGGTGGAGCTACAACAAACGAGTATCAATGACGCTCTTGCTCAGGGCTACTGGTCAGTAAAAGTAGTGGAGAGCATCGACTCGACTCAATCTGCATTGAAATCATCATCACCACAGCATGGTGATGTCATTGTTGCAGAATATCAATCCGCTGGTCGCGGGCGACTTGATCGCACCTTTGAATCTGCAAAAGGAAGTGGACTCCTCTTCTCGGCATTTGTGCAACCACAACGACCACAGAGTGAGTGGGGATTTATTCCGCTACTCGTCGGCCTATCTGTTGCAGAAGTTTTAGGAATTGAATTCTTTACCAAGTGGCCAAACGATATTTTGAGTGACCTTGGAAAAGTTGGCGGCATTCTCTGTGAGATTCATGGCAACGGCATTGTCATTGGTGTCGGCCTCAATGTTTCGATGACGCAAGATCAACTTCCGGTTCCGACTGCATCATCTATCCTCTTAACAACTGGAGAGAGTCCAGATCGCAATCAGCTCTTACCTGCTATCTTGAAGGAGATCGCCTTTAATCTCGCAGAGTGGGAGACAGGGGAGTCGATGGAAGATTTGATCGATGATTACCTCGATTCCAGCGCCACCATGGGCAAGCGGGTCTCGGCCCAATTGCCAGATGGCTCAACCATCGTGGGCACTGTTACCGGGATATCGGCTAATGGTGAATTGCTCCTTGATTCAGGTGCAATCATCAGCGTCGGCGATATCACGCATCTATCTATAAACTAAGGCAGTGAGCTTTCCAAAAGTTGGAGTAATAGGTGCAGGCCAGTTGGCTCGCATGATGGTCGCTCCTGCCACCGAACTCGGAATCTCTTTAAGTGTCTTTGCAGCTATCCCAGATGACTCTGCTGCCCAGGTCTGCGACTTCGCCCTTGGTGATTACAAGAATTCAGAGCAAGTGCTCGCCTTTGCCAAGAGTTGCGATGTTGTTACCTTCGAACACGAACAAGTCCCGCAATCAGTAATCCGAACACTTGAAGCCAATGGCGTGCGGGTCTATCCGCGCGCTGACTCCTTTATTTATTCGCAGGACAAACTCGCGATGCGCGAGAAGATGGAAGAACTCGAACTACCTAATCCGCGTTATCAAAAGTATGTCGGCGGAACTCCAACGATTGACTTTCCGCTTATTGCCAAAGCACCCATTGGTGGATATGACGGACGCGGTGTCTGGGTCATTAATAATCAAGAAGAATTAGATGCGCTCCCAACCCCGCTTCTTCTTGAAGAGAAGTTAGATTTCACCCGCGAGATTGCGATCATGGTTGCGAGATCGCCACATGGGCAGGCTGCAACCTGGTCACCAACATGGACTGTGCAAAGAGATGGCATCTGCACTACAACAGTGACACCAGTTCCGGATCTCTCCGATGAACTCGCCATTGCGGCAAGCAGTATTGCACTCACAATTGCACAAGGAATCAATTTAGTGGGAGTCATGGCTGTCGAACTCTTCCAAGTTGGCGATCACTTTATTATTAATGAACTTGCCCTCCGTCCTCATAACTCCGGCCACTGGACGATTGAAGGTGCAGTCACATCCCAATTTGAACAACACCTTCGCGCCGTCTTGGATCTGCCACTTGGTGATACATCGAGGACGAGTGACTGGGCAGTGATGGGAAATATCTTGGGTGGAGAGAAGTCCGATATGTATAGGCCGTACCTGCACCTCATGGCTCGCACGCCCGGCTTGAAGTTCCATCACTATCGCAAAGAGGTAAAGCCTGGGCGCAAGATTGGCCATGTCACGCTCCTTGGCAGCGATCTCGTAGAATTAACCCAGGAAGTCGACCATGCAATTGATTATCTGAGCGGAGCGATCGATGAGTAAGCCAGTAGCTATTGTGATGGGGTCGGATTCAGATTGGCCGATCATGCAGGAAGCAGCTGCAATCTTGGATGAATGTGGCATCGAGTATGAGACAAATGTCGTCAGCGCACATCGCACACCTGATGAGATGCTCACCTTCGCACACTCTGCGATTAGCTCTGGTTTCAAAGTCATCATCGCTGGCGCTGGTGGCGCAGCACATCTACCAGGCATGATCGCGGCAGCAACAACTCTTCCTGTTATTGGTGTACCAGTCCCACTTAAGTATTTGGATGGCATGGATTCATTGCTCTCGATCGTGCAGATGCCTGCAGGAATTCCAGTCGCAACTGTCGGTATCGGTAATGCGAAGAACGCTGGTCTACTCGCTGCCCGAATCCTCGCCACATCAGATGCCGGAATCTCGGTGAAGGTCGCTGGCTTGATGGAGAAGGCTCGCGTTGAATCCCTACAAAAGGGTCAAACGCTCAACGCTAAGCGCAATCAAAAGACTGGCTTTTAATCTTCTAACTTTTTCTCGCCAGGAAGTGCATTCCTGCTCTATCCTTCTGACATGACCTCTAAAGAGGAGTTAGCAGCCCTGCGAACCGAGCAGGTTGATGAGAAATTTGCGCTCCTTGATGTCATGACTGTTGGTGAATTACTCCAAGTCATGAACGAGAGTGATGCTGAAGTTCCTAAAGCAATCTCAGAAGTTCTTCCAACAATCAAGATTGTCATTGATGGCATCATCGATCGAATGATGCAAGGCGGACGCCTTATTTATCTTGGCGCAGGTACTTCGGGTCGCCTCGGAGTTCTCGATGCAGCAGAACTTGGACCAACCTTCTCTGTAGCACCCACTGAAGTGATCGCATTTATTGCAGGTGGTGAAGTAGCTCTTCGCAAAGCTGTAGAGGCTGCTGAAGATAATGAAGAGGCGAGTATTGAAGAGTTGAAAAAGATTGAGGCTAACTCGAAGGATGTGATTCTCGGAATCGCTGCTAGTGGCCGGACTCCCTATGTTATTAGCGCTCTCAAATATGGAAATGAGATCGGCGCCCTTACTGTCGGCATCACGAGCAATCCGGGGTCAGAAATCACGAAACTCGCTACTCATGCGATTGCGGTTGATACGGGACCCGAACTCCTTGCTGGCTCAACCCGATTGAAATCCGGCACGGCTCAGAAGATGGTCCTCAATATGATCTCGACCATTACGATGATCCGACTTGGTAAGACCTTTGGAAATCTGATGGTCGACCTGCAGATCACTAATGCAAAATTGAAGGATCGAGCCGTACGCATCATTCAAAATGCGACCGGAGCTGACTGGGCGAGCGCTCAGGAGGCACTGGAGAAGTCAGATCACCGGGTGAAGGTCGCAATCCTGATGATCTTGCTCCATGTCGATGCAGCCGAGGCTGAAAGTAGGCTCAAGAGCGCGTCCAACCACATTCGCCAAGCGTTAGATCAAGGCTAACTGTCACGAAATCGTTATCTGTTGGTTCTTGACCCACTCCTCTATTAGGCGATAATTTTCATCAGGCCAACGATGACCTGAAAAAGTTTTTCGCCGAGAGGAGTGATCTTGAAATCCCTCTCGCCCGCTCACATCCGGCCCGCCACCGATGTACTCGGTGAAATCCGCAACTCCCTTAGCTCCTTTCATGCCTCCGAGCTCTTGATCGCTCAAGCCGTTCTCGATGATCCTGCTGGATGTGCGAAGCTGAATATCTCTCAGATCGCTGCACACTGTGATACATCTGTCTCATCTGTTGTGCGCTTTGCTAAGGCGATTGGCTACAAGGGTTATCCAGAATTTCGTATGGCTCTAGTCGGAGAAGTGTCTCGACTCAATACCTTTGATACACCGATGCGCGATCTTGATGGCGGTATTACGATCGATGATGGTCCAGCTGATGTGATCCGAAAAATTGCTGCGGCTGATGCACTTGCTATCGCAACGACCGCCGAGCGTTTAGATCCAGTTATCTTTACCCGGGTCGTTGATGCATGGGAGAAAGCGCCAACGATTGCAACATTCGGTTTAGCATCCAGTGGTTATGTCGCAATGGATCTACAACTCAAACTTAATCGACTCGGGCGATCGTCAGTTGCCTGGCGCGATGCGCACACTGCTCTTACGTCAATTTCGCTCTTAAAGAAGGGTGATGTACTCGTGGCAATTAGCCATAGCGGAACAACAATCGATGTTCTTGATGTTATGAATGAATTTAAAGCACGTGGCGTGACAATTATCTTGATTACTAATGGATTACGTAGCCCTGCTGCTTCAATTGCAGATTTAGTTCTCTTCACATCCGCTCGGGAAACCACCTTCCGAAGTGGAGCGACCGCAAGTCGCATTGCGCAGTTAACGGTGGTTGATTGTCTCTGTGTTGCTTTGGCACAGAGAAGCTGGAGTGGTACCAAATCCGCTCTAGAAGAATCTAGGGCGGCGATTTCCAGT
>Ga0214201_1000305_pt1 | contig 18722 bp, 29 predicted proteins | sample TroBogEpilimnion_32_FD_153039 | JGI IMG/M metagenome (GOLD analysis project Ga0214201, IMG submission 153039) | Freshwater microbial communities from Trout Bog Lake, WI - 29MAY2009 epilimnion | ecosystem: Environmental > Aquatic > Freshwater > Lake > Epilimnion/Euphotic zone | place: Trout Bog...
TCTTTTCCCCCAATCGTCGGCGCGATTCCCCCAAAAAACGCAATCTTTGCAATCCCCCATAATTAACCTCCCTCACGCTGCGTCTTTTTCGTCTTCGTTTTCCTTCAGGTGCTTTGCGATTTCGTACCAATTAACATCCGATAGGAAAGCTAAAGCATAGTCATGCGCCAGACCATTCGCGCCATCTAGCACAATTTCATGGGCAAAAGAGCGAACCGCCTCGCCAAGGCCAGCCAATGGCAAGCCTTCAAGGCCGATTTCTTGCAGGTCAACGCCGTCGAAAATTTCAAGGTTAACGCGCCATGTGGCGTAATTAGTCCAGCCATTGAAGGTGTTGTTTTCGTTTGTCATTGTCTTGCTCCGTTCGTGTGGGCTGCTGCCCTGTTGTTGATGTGATGACTATATGCCGATGCTAATTTATGGTCAAGCTTGTTTGTGCATAGCTGCTATGCAGATTTGCATGGGTCAATCATAAATGAATGCGCCAATCTCGTTTGACCATAGGTAAACCGCGATCAAGAAAAGCAATAGGCAGGTTATGGTCAAGGCCTCCTCGATGATCTGCCGAATCATTGCCGTGCATCCTTTATCTGTTTGTTGATCGAGATCGCCAGAGCTTCGAAGTCTTTGCGCATGTCTTCGATGGTTTCCAGACGCTCATAGAAGGCGGTTCGTGCGTTCGTTAGGACGTCTGACCCTTGCGTGTAAAAGTCTCTGCCGTTCGGCATAGCATTGCGGATGGCCATCTTTGTTTCGCTAAGGGCTGACATGATCGAACGGGTCTGGCTAAGCAGTTCAAGGCCGCTTGTGCCGTTTATGTTAATGATAGGCGTAACAAGATTTTTCATGGTTTCTTTCCTTTAAAGCATTGCGCGAATAGCATCGCGAGTGGATTCGATAGTGTCGAAGGTGCTGCTGCCGCCTTGTTCCGCGCGCTCGTAAAGCTTAAGCGCAGCGTCTTGCAGCACTGGGTCTGATATTACCATTACGGTCTGAAAGCCCTTGACCAGTTCAAGCTTGCGATCATCGCGTGGGACTTTGTAGGATGTTAAAATGCCGTTTGATGTGCCGGAAACCTTGGCGAGCTTAAAATCGGTATAAAAAGTCTTTTTCATTTTGATATCTGTCATTGACTTCTGAGTAGCGATAACAACCACCTGACCGCGCTTTGCCTTGTTCATTGTCTTGCTCCTTATGCTTCGATGACTTTAATGGCAAAAGCGATATCGCTCGCCAACGAATAGGAATGGATAACGTACCCAGCGCCATAACGCTTGCCACGATATGTTGTGAGGCCAGCCTTAAGGCGGGTTACATCAGTCATGCGTGGCCACATATAAACAGGCGTGTAATACCGAGGGTTGCCGTTGACGTCATTGTCGATACGGATGGCGCTTGCGAGGATGTCTTGTGCGGTCGTCGATGTCATTGTCTTGCTCCGTGTTCGTGTTGTTGATGTAATTACAGTATGATTTTTATTTTATATGGTCAAGCTTGTTTGTGCATAGCTGGGTTGCGTTTAATGCATGGGTCAAATCAATTTTATAACGGCGCGAAGCCCAGCGTGTGGAATCGCTATCTCGTAATGATGTAAAGCTTTACGCTCCATCAGATATGCAGGGTTAGAGCGAAAAGAGCGCAGCAGTCTGGCCGTTTTCTCGCGTTCGTCTTTTGTCGTGAAGCGATCATCGTCAGTGAAGAAAAACGTATATTTTGCTTTTGTCATTGTCTTGCTCCGTTGTTGTCCGTTTCAGTGATACTGTTATCTCATATGCTTAAGCTTATTGCAAGCGTGTTTGTGCATGTCTGATGTGCGTTTAATGCATAGCTATGCTAGATTAGCTATGTGGTTGATTCGCAACGATAAAAGGCGAGCGCAATGCAGTTCCTATGGTTTCTCGCGCACGATGATGGCAGCGTAACAATGAAATATCGGGGTGAGCCTGACGAATGGGACGAAGCAGTCAAAGCTAACGTTATCATGGCGGTTCGCGAACTGGTCGAAGGCATGACTGGCGAGGATATCAGCGAGATTGAGATTGTCGAGACTGAGGATCTGCCGGAAAGCGTGGCGAATATCGTGCCGTTCAAGCCAAAAACAGTGTGATAGGTGTTCAACGGACTGCTGCAGGACTTCGAGGCTGCGCGATGGTCTGTTATGACAACATTGTTTTTCCGGCCAGTAAACCTCTGGCGAGCACCAAGACGGGCTTCCAATGACTGATACAGATAAGACAGCCAACACCAACAACAAAGCTTCCAGTGCCTCTAACAAGGGGGACAAGACAAAGGCAAAGACAGTCAGGGCCAACACTGCAAAGGATGCCGCGCTAATGCCTGTAAGCGAATGGCCAGACCAGCCAAAGAAGAAGATGGGTCGTCCGACAATGTATAGCGAGCAGATGCGCGACGATATTTGCGTGCAGCTATGCAATGGCATAACAATGGCCAAGATATGTCAACAAGCTGGCATGCCTAGCTTCGATACAGTTTGGAAGTGGACAATGCGCCATCCCGACTTTGCGGAAGCTACCGCGCGCGCACGCGAAATTGGCACGCATTATCTGGCTGACGACTGCATAGCTATTGCCGACAACCCTGAGCTTGACCCGGCAGACAAGCGCATCATGATCGACACGCGCGTGAGGCTAATTGGTAAATGGAATCAATACTATAGCGACAAGCAGCAGGTGCAGGTTAGTGGCAAGATTGATGTCACGCCTGTTGATATTGGCCAGCTTGATTTCGACCAGCGTGAAGCTCTGGCTAGCATGCTAGAGCAGGTTGCGCTTCCATCTCCTGATCAAGACGACCTTTAAGCACAAGCATAAATGCCCTTTTGACCCCATAGCGGATAGAAGCCACAGAGAAGGCCACACAGCGCGTTTATGCTTAAGCTAGGGAATCGTCCATGCCATGTAAGACTTTGCCGCTGTTGACGTTTTCACGTTTTGTTCTCATCCTATTATAGGACTAAAAGCTTAAGCATAGGCATTTTATGCTAATGCTTGACTGCCTTATGGTCATGCTTAAATGCCCTATGGTCAAGCTTAAACGCGCTTATATGCTCGTGCTTCCGTTACTGTATGGTCAAGCTTGGATCACCTATGGTCAAGCTTCCGTTGCAGTATGGTCAAGCTTCCCAATGGTCAAGCTTACCAATGGTTATGCTTAAGCTTCCGTTGCAGTATGGTCAAGCTTACGTTGCAGCAGCGTCAGCGTTCTGCGTCTGTTCACCTTTTGTTCTCGTAGGGGTCTCGTCGAGGAACGCAACAGGAACAAACCGTGAACAAAACAGGAACAGGGGAGAACAAACCGTGAACAAGAGGGGTGGGGTGGGGTGGTGGCCACCCCCCGCTAATAGGCGACGCCCCGTGTCTGGATCCCCGCACCACTCACAGACATACCCCAAAACGCCCCAAACCAACCTTAACCATAAACCCTACACATGACCCCTACCATAACCATAACCATACCCTGCACACACGGCTATTGACTGGCCCACTGCTGGCTGGTATTACGTCCCTGTCCTGCAAAGGCATTTTGCTAATCCGCTGTTAGCTCTGGCGTGTTTCTGCGCTTGCATCTTGCCAGAGTATGTACTGGCCCTGACTGGTTTGTGTTCTGGCTTGGCTTGCGGCCTGTCCGCTTTGTTAAACACAATGCTGCTATGCTGTACGGGGGCATAGCTTAAGACAATGGTAGTGCACGGGTGTGCGCTAACCATAGCCCGTACTTTCTCCCTTGTGTTGATTCCGTGCAAGGCAAAGCTGAGAGCCGTATTTTGTAATGGCAACGGACACCATTCATTTTTATGTTCAAGGGGGTGGGGGGGGTATAGCCTATTAGGTTTTTGCCCTGTAAAAGTTATCCATCGGCTATGGGACTCCTATTGACAACTACCCACTTTACACCTTATGTAAATATTATTGAGTTTCGCGACGAGAGGGAACCTCCCTGCATCCGAGGCGGCAACGGGCAAGCGTTCAAAGGCGCTACAAGGTTAGGTTCGGTTTTCTCGTCGCGAGCATCTGATGGTGTAGCCGTGAAACCTAACAAGCCGCCACTAACATTATGGAGACGGACATGAACGATATCATAAAACGGTTGAGGACGCTGGATTTTATATATTATCCAAATGATGCCGGGGACATTGCACTGGAAGCAGCTAATGAGATTGAACGGCTGCGGGAAGCGTTGCGGCTCATGCCAAAAACAATTACCGATGCCGCCGACGAGATTGAGCGGTTGCGGGCGGAAAATGAACAGTTGCGTAAAGATTATGCGCTGGCGTGGGAAAATCACCTTTTGCACGAACAGATATTTGTTCTAACAGAAGCAAAAATTAAACGGTTACGGGACACATTGAGTGATGTGAATAAGGGCATCAATCAATGGCTACCCGCAGAATCCATGATTACACGAGCACTGTTAGAACGCATCAACACCGCATTGGAAGGACCACAAGCATGACCGTAGACCTTAAAGAACACATGAAGAAAAAGACGCAGCAAAAACATATCAAAGCTTACGATGCTATGGCAAAGGCTATGGATGGATTGACCATTGGAACAGTTTTGCACATCACTGCATCGTTTGTTTCTAGCATTCTTGCCAATATGGACCCAGCTTCCCGTGCCGACGCTGCTATGCGGTTTTATACCATAATCGCGACAGACAAAGAGGATAAACCTCAATGACAGTATCGCGCCGCAAGTTTATTACGGGACTTGTCGCACTCGTAGCAGCGCCAGCCGTCATTCGTATGTCTGGCGTGATGCCTATCAATGCCGCACAAGCTACGCCATTCGTTACCGTGTCAGGGGTAGACCTGTCAGGCCAGCCAGTGATTTACAAGTTGTGGGAGCCAACCAACGTTAACTTGTTTGCTGGCACTGCTGAATTTAGAAATATGGCAGCAGTTCATTCGTGGACCTATGTAACACATCCAACCTTGCTATCATCCTTTGAGCGAGACGGTTATCGCATGAACGCAGATAATCGCACAGTGGATCAAATCATTGCAGATCGTCTCAAAAGGAAAAGCGGCGCAGAAAAAGCGTGGCGTGAATCCATTGTGTGGGATCAGCCAGTTATAAAACGTGAATCTTGCATTACTAACACACAATTTAACGAAGATGGCCCAATCAAAAAACCGTGGGAAATGCCATGACCGAAGATAAATCATTTGTGCTGGAATACTACATCCCAGACCACCCCTCTGTAAAAGAGGACAAAGCAAATATTGTGCCAGAAAACAGGCAAATAATGATTGAATCTCATATCCAATGGGAGGAGATGATTAAAAATCATTATACAAGAATGAGAAACAGTGATCGCTTTAGCGAATTTCCCGAAGATATACAGCTTGAAGTTATCGAACGGCTATCTTATATTGAACGAATCGAAGCGAAGGTAAAAGGCAATGGTACGGAAACTGACAAACAGAGCTAGTAAGGGCGACGTAGGCATTGGCAGCAGTATGGACCCTAACTACAGGGTCATGCTTGTGACTGCTAAACAGCAGAAAAAAAATCAACGGATCAGTGACACGCTTAATGGCGTTAGAAAGCCAGTGTCATTGCCAAAATTTTCATGGGATAAATGATCGTGGCGAGAGAAATAGGCAAACACGCTGGCAAATGGACGCCAGAGAGGGTCAAGGAAGCTCAAGACATGCTGTTTGCGGGTATGTCCCTGACCAAAGCAGCACAAGTTATGGGCATCACCCGTAAAGCTTTGACGGACGCTCTGGTGAGACACAACGCAATGCCGAGGAGGGCATGGATATGATTAGCCTATCGACCGCTCAAACCATCGACCGCTCGATCACGCTGTACTCGGTGTTCAATCAGCACCAGAACCCAGCGATCCCGTACGAGCTTCTCACGCGAGCGCAAAAGCGGGGCTGGGAAGCCGTCGCCGAGTTCATGGCCGCAGACCGTGCCGAGATCAGCATGCTGGAGGGCATCAACACCGAGCTGCGTGGCCGCTTGTGGAACATCATGTTTCAATGCGCCGACCAACTCGGCGTTAACATCGAAGTGGATCGTTACTGATGAACCGATTGGCAAAGATATTGTGGGAAGCTTGGGAAAACCAGTTCAGGAAGGGCAGCGATCTCCCTGCCTTAGATTGGGATTATATCCCGCCTGAGATCCAAGCCTGCTGGGTCGCCGTGGCTGCGGCATGTCAGCAGCGTGAGGATTGGCAAGCTATCAATACCGCACCGAAGGACAAAAAACCCGTAATGGTGTTTGACAAAAACCACGACGACGGAAAAATGGCCGTAGCCGTTTGGGAAAACGACGAGCATTACATTATCGAAGAACAATCGATCCCGATTGGCATCTTCCCCACCCATTGGATGAAATTACCGGAGGAACCAAAATGACTGAATGGCAACCAATAGAAACCTGCCCTAAAGATGAATGGGTATTAGTTTGTGAACCCGGCTGTCATCTTATGGTTGCCAAATGGATTTACGCAGACCAATGGCAATATGCTCAAATTGATGATCCTAAATTTTATTTAAGTTGCCGTCCTACCCATTGGATGCACCTGCCAGATTGGATGCACCTGCCAGAATTACCGGAGTCACCGAAATGAAATGGAAATCAATTGAAACCGCGCCGAAGGATACGGAGGTTCTTTTGTATTTAAAGGGAGGTGGAATCGTAATTGGTCAAGGTTGGCACACTTACGACGAACCTTCATATGGTGAGCCATCAAAAGAGTTGTATTGGTGGGTTGAACAAAGAGGTGGCGTTCACCCTACTCACTGGATGCCACTACCGGAGCCGCCAAAATGAAAAAAACCAAGTTTACGGGATTTAAAAGGTCAGCACCCAGATGGGGCGCGGAAGGATTTTCACAATAAAACCCTTCTGGAAGTACGACAGGCTGAAAATGATTACAGGAATAACAATCAACGCAAAGGCAACGGGAGAAATAAATGAGATGGCATACATATGAACATGATAACTTCATCGGCATTTGGCCTGATGAAGGGGTTGGAAATAGCGGGGGCTATGCACCGATGGCGAAGGTTGTCGGTGATAAACGGTGGGTAACGGATGAAAAACGCAAGGAAATTGCTGAATTGATGGCATCCGCCCCTAAATTGAAGGAAGAAAACGAACGGTTATGGGAAAATCTATCATGGGCAATTGGAATATTAGAACAATTGCCTGTGGTTCATAAAAATGAAGAAAGTCGTGTAATTTTTGTTGAATCCATTCAGAAGTTAAAATCCGCACTGAAGGAGAGCGAGTGATGTATATCGTAAAGAGCCGCGCACCAGAACTTGTTGTTGAATTACTGGAAAGTGCGGTAGAAAATAAGGACAAAACTATACGACAGGCCAAAGAGGCTTTGGAGATGTGGGTTAAATTCTGGAACGCTGACAACGATGAAAACTCATTGGAGCCGCTATTGGCAAGAACCATTAAAAAGAAGGAACGCAAGATGAACGTATTGATGCCTAACCAAATTATCATTGCATTGCGCAACCAAGCCCAAGATTGCGAAGATTCGGAACGAGACCCTGTAACGGGCATTTCGACATGGCCAAAAGAAACTACGCTTCAATGGCAAGCAGCAGACTTGATTGAAGAAAGAAAGCGCGAGATTGATACATATGAGGACGTTGTAGATCAGGTGCGGGCAGCAGTTTTTGATCTGCGAGCGATTTTAGGGTACAAAAACGATGATTTGGAAATCTAAACACCCGCATTTGTGATTCATTTGTTGGCGTGTTAATTGCTAGACATGGCATTAGATATCCAAAACCTGACAGAAGGCCAGCGGCGCGAACTCGTTCGCCAGTTAAAGGCTAAAAATTACGAGGAAAGCCTTTATGACTTTACTGTCAGGGCTTGGCGTGAGGTTGATTCTGCGCCGTTTGCTCATGGTGGTTTTGCTTTGCAAGCTATTTGCGAGCATCTACAAGCTTGTTGCGATGGTTATATTAGGAATTTAATCATAAATGTTCCGCCACGATTTTCAAAATCAACCATTACTGGGACTATGTTCCCAGCTTGGGTGTGGGCGCAAGAATTAAAAAGCCCGACATCCGGGCCGGGCATGCAATTCCTTCACTCTTCATACGCCATGAACTTGTCTATTCAGGATTCGGTTAAATGCCGCCGCCTGATCGAAAGCAAGTGGTATCAAACGTTGTGGGGCGAAAGATTTAAGCTTGTAGGCGATCAAAATACAAAAACGCGTTTTCAAAACGACCAGAATGGCATTCGAAATACAGTGTCGGTGGGATCGGCAACGACTGGTTTGGGCGGCAACTACCTCATGGCCGACGATCCGAACAATGCTCAGGAAGCCAATTCGGAAGCGATCATTGCCTCAACCATCGAATGGTGGGACATGGCATGGTCAACCCGTTTGAACGATCCGAAGAAGGGCGTAAAAATCGTCATTCAGCAGCGTCTATCGGAGCAGGATATTACAGGTCATATTCTGTCGAAGGACGTAGGCGAGTGGACGCATTTGTGCTTGCCAATGCGTTTTGAACCAGCGCGTCGCACTTACAATGTTCTCGTTCCGGCGGAGTTTAACGATGGCGAGGCGGTTATCTGGACTGATCCGCGCGAATCAGAGAATCAACTTTTGTGGCCGGAACGTTTTGGCGAGCAAGAAGTTACCTTGCTTGAAAAGACATTAGGGCCATATGCGACTGCCGGACAGCTTCAACAGCGACCAGAACCTGCGGGTGGTGGTATTTTGAAGCGTGAATGGTGGGGTGAGTGGACGAAAGAAAAGTACCCGCACAACCTTGAGATCGTTATTGCGTCGATTGATACGGCATTTGGCGCAAAAGAATTTGAAGGCGATTTTTCGGCTTGCACGATTTGGGGCGTTTATCGCGATTCTGGCCCGACAACGGGCATCGTGGGTGGCGATATGGGCGGTAGCTGGCAGCGTATTTCCGCCGAAGATCGCGAAGCCGACGTTCCAAAGGCCATTTTGATGCATGCTTGGCAAGGCAGAATGGAACTTCACGAGCTTGTGCAGAAGATTGCTGCATCTGCGAAGGAGTGGAAGATTGATATGCTCCTGATTGAAAACAAAGCATCGGGTATATCCGTCAGCCAAGAGCTACGGCGTCTATTTGGCGCGGAGAGCTATGGCGTTCGGCTTATCGACCCCAAAGGTTTAGATAAAGTCGCACGTACCTATTCAATTCAGCATCTGTTCTCTGAAGGCATGATTGTAGCCCCTACAGACCCCGCTGGCGACGTTTTCCGCGTTTGGGCTGAAATGGTAGTGGCTCAATGCGCAACGTTCCCAAAAGGCAAACATGACGATTTGCACGACACGGTAACGCAAGCATTGAATTGGCTACGTTCGACCGGAATGCTACAACGCGGCGCAGAACGCACGGCAGAGCTTGCCAGCATGAATCAATGGGTGGGGAACAAGGATAGCATGCCCTTGTACCCAGTCTGATTACACTGTATGTAAACCATCAGCAGCAATGGAGGAATTGATGTCAAAATACACATGGATGATTGAGTTAAATAAATATGACCCTATTGGAATTGATCATCTGGTCATCAAGGCAGACAGTTGTGTCGCTGTTGACGGCATGGTTTCTTTTTTCCGCAATGAGAAAAATCAAGAAGATAGCATATGGGATAACAACTATATGGTGGCGATGCTCCCGTCAGATCGTGTCATGTCCGTTGAATTGTTAGACAATGAGACTGGCGAGCCTATTGGGTTTATCCCGAATGATTGATAACCCGCACTTAAAAACACCGGAGCAAATGGCTCAAATCGTATGCCCAATGGGTGTCGGGCAGGGTACGCCGGGCCGCTTTGTCCGCGTTGGCAACGTAGAAGTAGGGCGTCCCTGCATTGCAGACAAGTGCGCTGCGTGGCGTTGGAATCGCCAATGGGAAGAAACCACTGAATCTGAAGAATTGCCAGCGGTCGGCTACAGTGAAACGCGTGGATATTGCGGAATGATTGGCGCGTGACAAAACCAAAAGAATTGAAAACTATTGATACGGTCGTCGCCAAGGATTTAGGCGGCGGCTACATAAAGATAACCGCAGTTGTCGGAACAAAGCTGCATGAATTGCGCGTAAAAAGATCAGTTGCTGTGGGTATAATCGGCCAGTTAGCACAAGCACTTGACGGCAACTTGCATACTATGTAAATGCTTAAGCGTATTAGGACTGGGAACTTCCGATACGTTGCGTATCACCTAGTAGATGATTACCACCAAATGGGGTGGATGATCGTGGCACATCTTGGCGCAACTCATGGGGAATATTCTGTTCTTATGTGGCGATGCGATTGCAAGGAGTAGGCCATGATGTGGAATCACCGTGTCGTAAAGTATGAAACCCGCAATTTGTTTGGCGATCCCGATGTTGGGTATGCCATTCACGAGGTTTTTTATGATCAAGATGGTAATGTTAATGGCATGACATCCAATGCTGTAGCCCCGTGGGGTGATACAAAGGATGAATTGAGGCATGATTTGCTTCGTATGCTTGAAGCATTAAACAAGCCAGACCTTGATTTAACTGAACAAGACGATTAATCGCGTTTGCGAATTAAACGTAATTGCCATATAATGCGCGGAACTCCAATAGGATACCGCAAATGGCACTGACGCCCGGTCTCGTTCCAGCCAATCTTCGTCTGGATCAAAATCAACCAAATGATAACCTTGACGAAGGGCAGGATACTGTTGTCGTCATGGATGCTGACGAGGATGCCGATCTTCCCGAACTCGACGCCAGCGGTAATGTACTCCGTATTGACCACGGTGACGGCTCTATAAGCGTTTCGCTTGACGGTCGGCCTATTCAATCGGCTAAAAAGAGCAAAAACGGAGGCTGGTATGAGAATCTGGCTGACGATATTGGCGAGAGTGAACTGTCAACGATTGCTGAAAAGCTAATCAAGGGCATTGAAGAAGATATTGAAAGCCGAAAAGAGTGGATTGAAGATCGTGCGCAAGGTTTACGCCTACTTGGCCTCAAAATTGAAATCCCCGGCCAGCAAGGAACGGCAGACGGCGCACCCGTTGAGGGTATGTCACGCATTCGGCATCCGCTCTTGCTCGAAGCTGTGCTACGATTTCAAGCAAACGCGCGGTCAGAACTACTGCCCACGGATGGACCTGTAAAGGTTCGCGTTGATGGCAATCAGGATTCGCCTGATGTCGATCAAATGGCAGAGTATTTGGAGCGCGATTTTAACCATTATCTGACCGCAGTAGCCAAAGAGTACTATCCTGACACGGATAAGATGCTGTTTATGCTTGGCTTTGGTGGGTCATCGTTCAAAAAGGTTTATTTTTGCCCACTTCGTAACCGCCCAGTGTCGGAAACGGTCGATGCAGACGATCTGATCGTCAACAATGAAGCTACAGACCTATCAAATGCGCGTCGCATCACGCATAAGATTTCCATGCGGCCATCTGTGGTCAAACGGATGCAGATTATTGGCGCATATCGCGATGTTGATCTGGGGCAAGCCAAAGAAAAAGAGCTTAATGCCGTTCAACTTGAAAAAAATGCGATTGGTGGCGTCGAAGGTGACGTGAAAGACGTCGAAGATCGTGATCGCGAGATTTATGAGTGCTATTGTGAACTGGATATCCCCGGTTTTGAGCATAAGATTGATGGCGAGGAAACGGGTCTTGAAGTCCCATACCGCGTAACCATCGACGTATCGTCCAAAAAAGTTCTCAATATCGTTCGGAATTACAAGGAAGAAGATCAGGACTTGCCTGAAGCCCTCGTTCACTTTGTAAAGTTTGATTTTGTGCCGGGTTTGAAGTTCTACGGCATGGGATTGCTGCATATTCTTGGCAATACGACCAATGCATTGACCGCAGTGTGGCGCGAGCTTCTTGATGCGGGTATGTATGCCAATTTCCCCGGCTTCTTGTACGCAAAAACCAGCGGACGTCAGAATAGTAACATTTTCCGCGTTCCTCCGGGCGGCGGCGCACAGATTGACACGGCTGGTATGTCGATTCAGCAGTCAGTTATGCCATTGCCATACAAAGAACCGTCAGGTGCGCTTCAGGCATTAGCCGAAAGTATTAGTCAATACGGTCAGCGCGTTGGCGGCACATCCGAATTGCAAGTTGGCGAGGGTAAGCAGGACGCTCCGGTCGGGACGACGCTTGCAATCATTGAACAAGCGCAGAAAGTGCTTAACAGCGTTCACAAGCGGCTTCATTCGGCTCAGGCTGACGAGTTCCAGCTTCTTGCGGAGTGTTTCCGTGAGCATCCAAAATCATTCTGGCAGCGCAACAAGCGTCCGGCGACTAAATGGGATGAACAGACGTTCATTTCGGCGCTCAGCAATTATGAACTTGTCCCACAGGCCGATCCTAACACGGCAAGCCACATCCAGCGCGTCATGAAAGTCACGGCACTGATCCAATTGGCTCAGCAAGCACCTGACTTGTACAATCTTGACGCGGTGAATCGTGAGGCATTGTTGACCCTTGGCTGGGCTAACCCTGCCTCGTTGCTGCGTGACACGGTTAACCAACCCACTCCGCCTGACCCACAGGCTATGGCCGCACAGACCGCCGCACAGGCCGCTATGATCACGGCTCAGTCGAAAATGACTGAAGCGCAGGTCAAGGTGCAGGAAATGCAGAGCAAGACGGGCGGCACTCAAAGTCTCACGCCACAGGATCAGGTCAAAATGGCCGAAATCCAGCAGAAAAACATTGATGCTCAGCTTGATGCCACGAATCGCAAACGTGATCGCGAAAGCCGTGAGCGTTTGGCTGCAATCAAGTTTGCTGAAGAGATGGCTGCTAACCCACAAGGGCTTGGCGTTGCGCGGCAATTGATTGACCCTAGCATGCTTCAGCGGCTAGAGGGCGACGAGCCAGAGATGGAAACTAGCCCTGACGGCACAATTAAGTAGGTGAATTATGGATAATGAATTGACCCAACCATTGGGGGAGTTGTCTCCGCTTTATTCTCTTGGTACAGAGTTTATTAAGCAGCGTGGCAGCACGGGTCATTCTGTTACAGACGATGAAACTAATGCTTTGCGTCTTGCGACACAAACGTTACAACAGCCTACACCAGAAATAACACCTTCAATTAATAAGGAATCCAATTATGCAACGTCTCAAAATGGACCGTTCTACCGAGTCTCGCCAAAAAGTTCTGGCGGAAATAGACAGTTTTCTTCAACAAATGAAGAGCAAATATGGCCAGCCTCTCCCGCTGACGCAAACGGGTCAGGACCGATTAGATACGGAGATACACAATATGATAAGACAACGTACAAACCCTATAAGGTAATGCCATCTGAAGAACAAAATATTCCTCTTCAGTCTGCGCAAACATATGTTAGTTCTCGTGGGTTGCCCCAAATATCTCAACCAAACATGCCATCCTCGTCTTTGTCAAAACAAAGCGCGATTGGGCGCACATATGCTTTAGCTGCGGAAGATAATCCAGAATATAAAAACATTATTTTTAATGCGTATGCTCGGAGCATGCCCGAAGTAATTAAACAATCTGGAGCATCAAATTATGATGAATTGCTTCAATCTGCTTATCAACAGATGGCAAAAGAAACTTCTGACCAATTCCAAGCATTGCCTTTAAGGTATTCGTATCATCAAAATGGTGAAGGTAACTATGTAGATAGCCCTAATATGTTGCACGATTTGCATGACAATGGTCATCTTTTTGTGTTTCAAGGTGGGGACAAACACGATTTTTTACATAATATTGATCCTGAAACAGGCTTAAATGAGAACGAAAAATTTAGAGCAGTTCATGATGCTTTCGGGCATGGAATATTTGGGAACACTTTTGGACCAGAAGGGGAAGAACGCGCATGGAGTGTGCATTCTCAAATGTACTCTCCTTTGGCGCAATTAGCGATGACCGCTGAAACAAGAGGACAAAATAGTTTTGTAAATTATACCCCTGCCAATGTTGATATTAAAGAAAGAATTTATGAAATTGAAAAACAAATGGCTGATGTCAAAAGATTTGGCACGCCTAGTGAAATGGAAAAATTAAAAGATTTGAAAAAAGATGCTTATAATCAATTTAATTTTGCCCCTAACAAAGCAGTGTTATTGCCGCCTGAATATTTAAGCACTTCTTATAACGGAGGTATTCCAGAATATTTACAACCTTTAATTACACCTGAACAGGGGACAACTCTTTCATCCTCATTAACTCATTATAGTTCTAATCCGTCACTTACTATGACTGACCCTTCAAAATATGGGACTGGGTTACGCGGAGATGAAAGAAATAGAGTTTTGGCGGGGGGTATTAAAGATAGGACATATTTTTATTTAGGCGAACCCAACTCAATTACTCCTGAGCCGGGCCTTGGTGCATCAAGATATGGTGCGCAAGGAGAAAATTTATATGATGCATCATCCGACCCAGCAAAACTTTATCGTTTAGCTAAAATGTCGAATGTTTCATCACCATTATCAAATTTTAATCCTAATTCTGTGCCACATGAACAAATAATGAATGATGTTGAGCGCCTAGCAAAAGAATATGGGTATTCTGGCGTAGCGCATCCTGATCATGCTAACCCGATGGCGATTATGTTTAATCCTACTCCTGTACAACGACAAAATACAGGTGGAGCTATTGAAGATCATGCTATGGATTTAATTCGCAAACATTTAGACCACGAGGATCACCATGCTGCCTAAAAGCACAAGAGACGCACTTCGCCTTGCGCAAGAACTAGGCCGTGGTAATGACACGATCCTTGCTCATATTAACCCTCGTGAAGCTGCTATGCTGAAGAAGCGTGGTGGCTCTGGCAAGATTAACCCACATACGGGCTTGCTAGAGTTCGATGATACAGGTGATGGCGGTGGCGATAACCCTCGCGCTGATAGCGTATCGCAATCCGAACAGCGTTCTTCGGATGAAGCCGCACGTCAGGATAGCCAGCAAGGCTCGCCAGATACAGGTAATTATGGTGGCGCATCGACGAATTTAGTCGGCGGGAACAGCGGACTTTTTGCTGTAGCCGATGCATCTGCCGCAATGCAGAACCAACTCAATGCTTTGGCTCAACAAAGCAAAACTGATGTGTTTAATTCGCAGACAAGCACGCCGAATCAATCCCCAGACCTTTCAACGTATTCATTTGTAAATCCTAGAATAGCGGCTGGGTTAAGCGATTCTGCTCCATTAGGGAGTGGGCTTTCTGCTCGGCTGGCACAAGCTGCTGGTGCTGGAGATGTTACTAATAACCCATTAGGATATAATACGGCTGCACAGGCCATACAAAAAGAAGCTCTTAATCAAATGCAAGCTCAGCAACAAGCTGAGTTTAATTCTCCTATTTCGGATGGCACACCCAACAATCCTATTCGGGTAGGTGGAACGCCGAACACTGGGGTTGCTGGTTCTTCCGCAGATCAATCGTTGGCGAGTATTTTAGGTCAGAACCTTGCCCCTACCACTCTTGCTTACTCTCCCCCAGTGCAAGCACCTATGGGTGGGGATGTATCAATTCCAACGCCTATCCCACGTCCTGATCAGCAAAACTGGAACACTCCAGCACCTGCGACTGTCGCGACCACTCCGGTAGCTACGCAGCCTTCCACTGTTGCTCAATCGCCAGATAACGTGCCATTACCGCCCGTTAATCCTGATCAGCCTATTGCGACACAAACACCTCCAAAAACTATATTGGGAGCGATCCTCGGCGGTTTAACTGGCAATGGTCAAACGACATCGACCGATTCCACGCAAAATTCGTTAGGCTCAATATTCAAAGATACTTCGCCTGAAGGTCTGGCAAAACAACAGGCGGTGCAGGAAAAGATTGACAATGGCATTTCGTTGAATACGCAAGACGTGCAGAACATGTCGCAAGCGCAATATGACGCTGCGTATAAAGCTGGCTTGCTGACTGCGGGTGTACCTACGGGGAATACGCTATCGGATTTGTTAAGCGGTAAGCTTGGCAATACGGTATATCGTGATCCGACAAGTGACCTTGGACAGCGTGGCAATCTGGGCGGCAATCAGGGCGTTAACGCGGCGGCTACTGGCTATGGGCCTAAACACCCCAATGTTCCTGTACCGTCGGCTGCTTATCCTGCTGCGCAATATGTAACGCCGCAAAACTATGGTTATCAAAACCTCGGCTCAACAGACTACACCTATGGCAATAACATCAATTGGAACATGTCGCCGGGCTACACTGCCGCCGCCAATGGTGGAAAGATTAACAATAACAACGCCATCGCTAATGCACTTCGTATGCTTACTGGTGAGAACAAATCGTGATCAAATGTTGTGCCAATGGAAAAAATAGGATAATATTCAACTACAGCAACTGCGTTGCCGCAGCTATGGAGCAAGTTTATGCATGAATATCTTAAAGCTGCCCGTGACGGAGCGGCAAAGCGGTTAAAGGACATTGAGTCCGGTGAGCCACACACGGAGGTTGATTCGTCCACATGGACGCCACCTGCAATGGAAAATGCTGGCAAGAAGACGGGCATGCGTCCTGTTAGCCCACGCCAGTATAAGTCCGGTGGCAAAGTTCATGGCGATATGTCGAAGAAACGCGCTGACCGTAAAGCCCGTAAGTCGGGTGGTCGCGCACTGACGGTCGATTCGCTTATTAATCGCGACGCTAAGGAAGCCAACTTCCAGCGCGACGGTGTTAAGCACATCGGCGGCATGAAGAAGGGCGGCAAGGTTAAGCGCGAACATCACGCTGATGGCGATCCCGTTGGTTCGCAAGACCAGATTGCACAGATTATTCGTCAAGCTGAGATTGAACAGGGCATGAAGAACCGTGGCATTCCGGCCCGTGTTCCAATGCCCCCTCGTCGGCCAGTTCAACAAGATCATTATATGCCTAACACGAACCTTACTACGCAAGGTGCGAAAAAGGGCGGCAAGATTCGCGCGAAACATGCTAAGGGCGGCGCTGCACATCCTGATGAGGCTGAAGATAAGGCACTCATTCGCAAGATGGTTAAGCCAGAGGCTCGCACTGGCAAGGCTCATGGCGGCGAAAAGTGGATTCAGGGTGCTATCAAGCACAAGGGTTCGCTGCATCGTGCATTGCATGTTCCAGAGGGCGAAAAGATTCCTGCAAGCAAGCTGAAGAAGGCTGAGCATAGCAAGAATCCGAAGCTTGCAAAGAAGGCTCATCTGGCTGAAACGCTTAAGCGCATGCATCATGCAGATGGCGGCAAGGCTGGTCGCGATTTGTATGTGCGCCAGAACTACCCACATGAAGTTCCGGGTGCTGATGGCGGTCGCACGGCTAAAAAGCGTGGCGGTGGCTTAAGCAAGGGTAAGACGAACGTGAACATTATGATTCACCCGCATAACCCTAACATGGCTATGAACCCACCAATGCCAGTCGGTGCTCCGATTGCGCCTCCTCCGCGCCCCGTGGCAGTGCCTCCTATGGGCGGTATGCCATCAGGTGCGCCAATGGGCGGAATGCCTCCTATGGGCGGCGGAATGCCTCCTATGGGTGCTGCTCGTCCGGGCATGCCTCCAATGGGTCGTAAGGCTGGTGGTCGCGTTGAGAACAGCGATAAGCCAGAGCATATCATTGATAATGCTGCTGGTGGTGGATTGGGCCGTCTTGAGAAAATCAAGGCATACGGTCTGAAATAATTTAGCGAGGCCGTTGTATGTCAAATTCCGCGAACAAGAGCTTTGTCGAGCCGTCAGATGGCACGCAGAACTGGGGTACAATCCTCAATTCTAACTTCACCATCGTTGATAATGCTCTCGGATCGACGACGTCTATCTACTTGTCCAACAGTTCTACGGTAGTACTTACAACGGCCCAATACCAAGACTTGCGTCTGGCATTGTCTGGTACTGTAAACACGGGCAATTCTGCGACGGTTACTATACCATCCGGCATTGGCGGGTTTTGGGTAGTCAGCAATGGCACGAGTGGCGGCGGCACTGTAACTGTTAACAGTGCTGGTGGCGGCTCATCTGTGTCAATGGCACAGGGCAAGAACGCATTTCTGTTTAGCGACGGGTCAAGTGTCTATTTTCTGACATCGCCCAATACTGTAGCCACATCGGATGGTGGCACGGGTCTTTCGACCTTCACGGGTGCTAATAATGCGTTGTATTCAACGTCTGCATCTGCACTGACGGCAGGTACTCTCCCATACTTGGCAGGTGGTACGGGCATTTCTACTACGCCGACTAATGGTCAGATTGATATTGGTAATGGAACGGGCTTCACACGCACAACTATTACGGCGGGTAACGGTGTAACGGTTACTAACGGCGCTGGCTCAATTACGCTTTCGTCTGCTGGTTCTGTTGTAAATTCCCAAATTTTCTCATCATCTGGAACATGGACAGTCCCATCGGGCGTTCAAGCTAATGACCTTGTAATGGTAGAAATCTGGGGTGGTGGCGGCGGCGGTGGTGCATATGGCAGTAGCGGCACTAGTGGTGCAGGCGGTGGCGGTGGTGCATTTTACCAAGGTTGGTTTTTAGCAAGTCAAATTGGTTCTAGCCAATCAATTACAGTAGGTTCTGGTGGGGCGGGAGGGTTTGCCAGCAATGCCGCAACTGCTGGCGGGAGCTCATCTTTTGGTAGCCTTATTACAGTGACTGGTGGCAACGGTGGTATCTCTAACAGCACGGGGGGTGCTTACGGAGGTGCTGGCGGTAGCCTTTCTGGTTACGCTGTTTCTCCTTGGGCTG
>Ga0214201_1000323_pt1 | contig 17864 bp, 18 predicted proteins | sample TroBogEpilimnion_32_FD_153039 | JGI IMG/M metagenome (GOLD analysis project Ga0214201, IMG submission 153039) | Freshwater microbial communities from Trout Bog Lake, WI - 29MAY2009 epilimnion | ecosystem: Environmental > Aquatic > Freshwater > Lake > Epilimnion/Euphotic zone | place: Trout Bog...
AAGTAATTTGGCTTGAATACTGGGAAGAAGCCTGCTTTTTCGTCTTTGCCTAACCATCTGACATAAATAGCCTTTTTCTGCTATCTATGTCAGCCCCTTGATTTTTAATTAAATTTATTCCGATGACGTCAGCGGGGCGTTTGTTTGAGCCAATGGACAAGGCCGGCGGTTGAACCATTAAGGCCTGCCGCGGATTTATCGCCTTTGACCACGGGGAGCAATTGGGTGGCGAGTTCTTTGCCTAATTCAACGCCCCATTGATCGAATGCGTTGAGACCCCAAATGGCGGCTTCAACAAAGACGCGATGTTCATAAAGCGCGATGAGGCCACCTAAGATTTCCGGAGTCAGCCGTGGATAGGCGAGTGTGGTTGACGGGCGGTTGCCCGGAAACACGCGGTGCGGCGCGAGCGCTTTGGCAGCTTCCGGCGTGCGGCCCATCGCCAGCAGTTGGCGCTCGGCTTCCACTTCGGTGCGCCCGTTCAACAGTGCGTCCGATTGCGCCAAACAATTCGCAATCAGAAGATCATGGTGTTCTTGTAACGGTGGCTCATGACTTTCCGATGCGATCAAAAATTCAACCGGAATGATATCGGTTCCCTGATGCAGCAATTGGAAAAAGGCGTGTTGCGAGTTGGTGCCTGGCTCGCCCCATACAATGGGGCCTGACGCTTGCGTGAGCGGCGCGCCATCAAGGCCGACGCGTTTGCCGTTTGATTCCATATCGAGCTGTTGGACATAAGCGGGCAGGCGCGCGAGACGCTGATCATAGGGAATAAGCGCGCGGCTTGGGTGCCCCGCAATATTGCGATGCCATATCCCGATAAGGCCGAAAAGAATGGGAAGATTGGCCTCGATGGGAGCGGTGCAAAAATGTTGGTCCATGGCTTCAGCACCTTTGAGAAACTCCTCAAAAAGATCCTTGCCGATGGCAATCGCGAGCGGCAGGCCGATGGAAGACCAGATCGAATAGCGGCCGCCCACCCAATCCCAAAACCCGACAATCCGATCCGGCCGGATGGGGAAAGCAACGGCTTTTTCAACCGCCGTCGATACGGCCATGAAATGATCGGCAACGGCGCTTTCGCCTAAGGTTTCCTCAATCCAGCGGCGCGCCGAATGGGCATTCGTCATTGTCTCAATGGTCGTGAAGGTTTTGGAGGCGACGATAAAAAGCGTATGCGCCGGAGAGAGGTGTTGCAGCGTATCGGCCAAATGGGCGCCATCAATGTTCGAGACAAAATGCAGTCGCGGTCCGGTGTGGTAGGGCATGAGTGCGCCCGTCGTCATCACGGGACCTAAATCGGATCCGCCAATGCCGATATTGACGACATCGGTGAACATTTTATCGGTCGATCCGACGATTTCACCGTTGCGAATTTGTTCGGCCAGCCACAGCATTTGCTTCCGCTCGGCGGCGATCTCGGGAATGACATTATGGTCGCCAATCCAAACGGCAGCGCCATCAAACCGGCGCAAAGCCGTGTGAAGCACGGAACGCTTTTCAGTGGTGTTGATTTCTTCGCCCGCAAACATCGCGTCGCGCTTAGCCTCCACCTGAGCGACGCGGGCCAATTCGACCAGTTTGGCTCGCGCCTGATCGTCAATCGAGGTCTTTGACCAATCGAAGAGAAAGGGCCCGGCTTTGGTTGAAAAACGTTCAAACCGTTTCGGGTCCGATTCGAAGAGCTGGGGGATCGGACGCGTCCGGATGGTATCGAAATAATGGGCAAGATCAGCAAAGGCCTGGTGCGTTACGCGGGTCATGGTCTCATCCGGACAGAGGGTCATCAATGCCGTTGGTTACCATTGATCGATCAGCCCTGTCACCCGTTAGAACCCGAATTCCAACCTTTTGGGCAGGGGAGCCTTGCTCCTTACGGGCAATCTGGGCCATGAACAGGGACGTATATGGGTTCGAAACAGCTAGACGAGAGTGGATTTTATACAATGAGCCAGCATGCAGCATTATCAGCAGGCAATGTCGCGGTGATTACCGGCGGCGCGTCCGGCATCGGGTTAGCAGCAGCCAAACGGTTTGCGGCGTTGGGCATGAAGATTGTCCTGGCCGATCTTGGTGGCGACAGGTTGGAAGCGGCTGTGCGCGAGGTGCGTGCCGTTTCAAGCGTGGGTGCTGAGGGCGTGCGCGCGGTTCCGACCGATGTGAGCAAGGCCGATGATGTGCGTGCTTTAGAAGCGGCTGCGCGCTCGGCCTATGGCGATGTGAATGTGGTGATGAACAATGCAGGCATTCAGCCCGGCAGCTCCATTTTAGATGCGAGCGCTGATTGGCGCCGCATTATCGATGTTAATCTGTGGGGTATTATTGAGGGAAGCCGTATTTTTGCGCCGCGTATGATCGCCTCGGGTAAACCCGCTCTCATCATCAATACGGGATCAAAGCAAGGGATTACGACGCCTCCGGGTGATCCGGCCTATAATGTTTCGAAAGCGGGTGTGAAGGCGTTTACCGAAGCCTTGCAGCATGAATTGCGCAACAAAGAAGGCTGCAGGGTAACCGCGCATCTTCTCATTCCCGGATTTGTCTTCACGCCTTTGACCTCTAATGGTCGAACGGAAAAACCCGCAGCGGCATGGACGCCGGAAGAGACCGTCGATTTCATGATCAAAAGCATCCATGCCGGTGACTTTTATATTCTCTGCCCCGATAACGATGTAACCCGCGCGCTTGACGAGCGGCGCATTGCTTGGGCAGCGGGGGACATCATTGAAAACCGTCCGCCTTTGTCGCGCTGGCATCCGGATTTTAGCGAGCGCTTTAAGGCCAGTGTCGCGGATGTATGATCAAGCTAAAGGACCTTGGCTGTGACACATCAGGATATCTCCATCGGTACCTTCGAGAATAGTTTTGCAAGCTTGCCCGACGCCTTTTTTGCGCGGCTTGATCCGACGCCCGTTAGCGAGCCTGTTCTTCTTGCGTTTAATGCCGAGCTTGCCGATGAATTGGGCCTTGAGACCGCGCAACTTTCGCGCGATGAGCTTGCTCTGGTGTTTTCGGGGAATGCGGTTCCTTTGGGCGCAGAGCCATTGGCGGCGGCTTATGCCGGGCATCAATTTGGCAATTTCGTGCCGCAGCTGGGGGATGGCCGCGCGATTTTATTGGGCGAGGTCCGCGACCGGGCAGGGCGCTTGCGCGATATACAATTAAAGGGTTCGGGGCCGACGCCGTTTTCGCGTCGAGGCGACGGTCGATCAGCACTTGGTCCGGTGTTGCGCGAATATTTGATCAGCGAAGCGATGTACCGTTTGGGCGTGCCTTCGACGCGCGCGCTGGCGGCGGTGTTATCGGGCGATCGCGTCTTGCGCGAAGGGTACAAGCCCGGTGGGGTGATGACGCGCATTGCATCTAGCCATATTCGGGTGGGCAGCTTTCAATATTTTGCCGCGCGCGACGATCAAGCGTCCATTAAGCGCTTGATGGACTATGTGATCGACCGGCATTATCCCGAAGCAGCGACAGCGGAAAGTCCGGCGCTCGCTTTGCTTCAATCGGTGATTGAACGTCAGGCAAAATTAATTGCGCACTGGATGATGATCGGCTTTGTCCATGGCGTGATGAACACGGACAATATGGCCCTATCGGGGGAGACGATCGATTTCGGCCCATGCGCGTTTATGGATGCCTATCATCCCGACACGGTGTTTAGTTCCATCGATCAATTCGGGCGCTATGCCTATGGCCGCCAGCCCGGCATCGCGCAATGGAATTTAGCCCGATTGGCGGAAGCGCTTCTGCCCTTTATCGATCCGGATGAGAAAAAATCGGTGGAGCGTGCCTCGGCTGCGATTTCCGATTTTGCCCCGATCTATCACGAGAAATGGCTTGAGGGCATGCGGGCAAAGCTCGGGCTTTTAGAGAAGGAAGAGGATGATCGCGCCTTGATCGGCGAACTGCTCGATGGGTTGCACCGGAAGGTCAGCGATTTCACGCTCGCGTTTCGACGACTGGGGGAGGTGCATCGCGATGCCTCTGCTCAAGCTTTTCTTGAGCTTGTCGAATACGATGCCGTGTTGGTGGAGTGGCTCGATCGCTATCGGGCCCGTGCGGCGCGTGAGGGCGGTGATGACGAGGCACGGACGGCCATGATGCAGAGAATCAACCCAGTTTATATTCCGCGCAATCATCTGGTGGAGGCCGCGTTATCGGCTGCGATTGAGGAGGGTGATCTCGGCCCTTTCAAAGCGCTCCACGGTGTTTTGGCGCATCCTTATGACGAAATGGCCGGATTTGAGGCCTTTGCTTTGCCTGCCGAGCCTTCCGAGCGGGTGTATCAGACCTTTTGCGGCACCTAAACCGCGACGAAAGCGGGACAGGGTAAGTCTTGAAGGTCGGTGCCGTTCAGGCTAAGGCAGTAGCGATCTGTTGTTCTTTAGGAACGGCGCGACTCGGAGGGAGAAAGACCATGATTAATACCATCTTCGCATCATCGGCTGAGCTTAATGCCCGGCAAAGCCTTATTCGGACAGGCGTGTTGGCTGTGGTCGGCTCGGCTTTGTTGGCGATTTCCGCGAAAGTTCAGGTTCCTTTCTGGCCCGTTCCAATGACGATGCAGACTTTGGTTGTCTTGCTGATCGGCGCGCATGGCGGTGTTCGTCTGGCGGCTGCAACGGTACTTGCTTATCTTCTTGAGGGCGCTTCTGGCCTTCCGGTGTTCTCAACCGGCGCCGGACTTGCTTTCATGGCAGGACCAACGGGCGGCTATCTTGCTGGTTTTCTTGGGGCAGCGCTTTTATCCGCCTATGCGGTTGAAAAAGGTTTTGCGAAAACCCTGTTAGGTGCAGCGGCGGTGTTTATCGTTGCGGATACGCTTATTCTTGCCTTGGGCTTCGCTTGGCTTTCAACATTGATTGGTGCTGAAAAGGCACTTGCCGTTGGCGTGATCCCGTTCCTTCCGGCTGAAGCGCTTAAGATTGCATTGGCCACGGCTTCGATGCCGCTGGTGCAGGCGTTTTTGCAGCGTTCAAACCACGCTGAATAATCAATCGTTCGATCGGATTAATTCTGGCGCGGCAACAACGCGCCAGAACGCTCTGTCCATCGCGCCCGTGCCGCTCCAAAGCCACGGAAAATGCCCATAGCGAAACGAGAGTTGACGCGCGGCAATGTCGGGTGGATCCCCCTTAACAGCCAATCGATAAAGCGCCGAGGCCAAGCCCGAGCGATCCGCGCCCGCCTCGCAATGAATAAGCAGCGGGCGTTTGGCATTCCGCATCAATTCAACGAGCCGTTTTAATGTTGCATTGTCGGGTTCATGGTTCGCCGAGAGGGCCAGATTTTCATAGGCTAGTCCGAGTTTTTCACCGGCTGAAACTTCATCGCGATACCAGTCATCCTCGGGGTGTTCACCGCGCAGGTTGATAATGGTCTTTATGCCTTTTGCATTTACCAGTTCGGTCAAGCGGGCGGGCGATAATTGGGCGGAGCGGAAAACCTGCGTGGCGTCCACCTCGTGCACATTGCCCGTTAAGCGAAGACCAAGAACCCATGCGGCGGCCATTACCACAAGGATGGCTAGTGCACGGCTTGCGATTTTGAACGGGCCTTTGATCTTAGCCGAATACATTTTCAACGGTTTCCGATTGGATGCAGTGCAGTATAGATCAGATTGGCTTGGTTTTAAGGGTAAAAATCGGATTTATGCGATTAACTGACGCACGCCCAAGTTCCTGCTTGTTAAGTCGTGATTTCAATTATAGCATTTGTCCTAATTCGAAGCATGAAGACTTCGAAGCAATGAAATGGTGGAACGCAATACACAAGCCCTAGGGGGAAACAGCCGTGATGGATGTTTCTGACGAGTCTAACGATATGTTAACGAATAATGGGCTGGGGGGCGATGCGGAATTCCGCGTTGACCACGCGACCTTTAGCGTGGCTGTCGAAGATATTGAGGAGCGCACGACAAAGCTGGTCGATGTCGTGGCCAAATCGGTTATTCCAGAGCTGCTTGCAAAATTCGAAACCACTTTCGCCGTTCCTGATCCGATAGAGGCGCATGCGGGCGAGGTAGAAATTCTTCGCCTGGCAGAGATTGTCCTCGGCCCTGACGATGGCGAAACGATCAGCTATCTGGAATCCTTGCGCGAGCGTGGCTTGTCGCTTGATCTCTTGCATCAAGAGTTGCTTGAGCCCACGGCGCGCCATTTGGGTGAGCTGTGGACGCAAGATACGCTTGATTTTTTAGATGTGACAATCGGGGTCGCACGCCTACAACGCATGGTTCATTATTTTGCGCGGCTGGATCAAATTCCACCCTATGATGAAATGCGCCGCGTTCTGGTGGTGCAAACCCCCGGCGAGATGCACAGCTTCGGCATCACCATGATCCGCCGCTTTTTAACGGCCGGTGGTTGGAACGTATTTACCGATGCCCATATGACGGCGGAGCAGATTGGGGAAGCGGTGTCGCGTGAATGGTTTAGCGTGGCTGGGTTTTCTTTGGCGGGCGAGACGCATATCGAGCAGCTCGCCGATGTGATTGCCCATGTGCGCAAGGCCTCAAGAAATCCGAAGATCGGCATTATGGTGGGTGGGCCAGCCTTTGCCGCCGATCCCGGCCTTGCTGCCCGAGTGGGCGCGGACGGAATGGCAGCCAATGGACCAACAGCCGTTATTTTGGCCAAAAAGCTGCTCGCAGCAAGTCTTAGCCCCGCTATCTAGGACTTTTAGGGCCAATTTTGAGCGCTAAAACGAACGGGCATGATTTTTCATGCTCCTATCGTCTTAGACCAATCTGACCATAATGTTCTTCCGTAAGTGAGTTGATTGTCGTAAAACGATGGGCAGCGTTGCATAAAAAAGGGGAGAACGCCAAATGAAGATGAAATTCGCCTGGCTCTTAGCGGCCAGCATGATGACTGCGCCAGTATGGGCTGCAGATCCGATTAAGATTGGTGTGGCCGGACCATTTACCGGCGGTTCCGCGTCGATGGGCGTCAGCATGCGCGACGGCGTGAAATTGGCTGTCAGCGAAATCAACGCCGCTGGCGGCGTAATGGGCCGTCCAATCGAACTCGTTGAGCGCGATGACGAAGCCAAAAACGAACTCGGCGTGCAGATTGCGCAAGAGTTGATCAATAAAGAGAATGTTGTTGCGACCGTTGGTTATATCAATACGGGTGTGGCGCTTGCCTCGCAGCGTTTCTACCAAGAAGCTGAAATTCCCGTGTTCAACAATGTTGCAACGGGTTCGATTGTCACCAAGCAATTTGCTGGTGCTGACTTCAAGGCCAATTACATTTTCCGTAACGCCGCGAATGATACGATCCAAAGCGCGATGATTGCGGAAGAAGCGGTTAAGCGCCAGGGCTTCAAAAAGCCTGCCATTTTGGCGGATGCCAGCAATTACGGCCAGCTCGGCAAAACCGATTTGACCAACGCCTTGCAGAAAATGAACATCACGCCCGTTGCGACGGAAAAGTTCAATGTCGGCGATACCGATATGACAGCGCAACTTTTGCGTGCAAAAGAAGCGGGTGCCGACGTTATTCTTACCTATGCGATTGGTCCTGAGCTTGCCCAGATCGCCAATGGTATGGCGAAGCTTGGCTGGAAGGTGCCGATGATCGGTTCTTGGACGCTTTCCATGGCGAGCTTCATCGACACGGCGGGTCCAAATGGCGATGGCGCCATGATGCCACAGACCTTCATTCAGCAGCCAACGACGCCGAAGCGTAAGGCGTTCATTGAAGCCTATCAGAAGGCCTATAATGTCGATCGTATGCCATCCCCCGTTTCGGCGGCGCAGGGCTATGATTCGATCTACCTCTTGGCTGCTGCCATTACCCAGGCGAAGAGCACCGAAGGCCGTGCTATTCGCGAAGCGCTTGAAAATCTGAACACGAAGGTTGAGGGCGTGGTGACGACCTATGACCATCCGTTCTCGGCGGCGGATCACGAGGCGATCTCGGACAATATTCCGGTATTCGGCCTTGTTAAGGGTGGTCGCGTGGGCCCAGCCCATCCGGAAGATATTGAAGGCGATAAGGCCCTTCGCATCAAGCCGAAGGCGTAAGCTACTTCAACGCACACACTATATCCCGCCCGCATTCAGCGGGCGGGCTTCTTATGGGGCCTTGTCATGCAGATTTTGATGCAGTTGATCGTCAGCGGCATATCCGTTGGGATGATTTATGGCGTTATCGCCTTTGGATATCAGCTCACTTTTGCCACGTCTAAGACGTTGAATTTCGGACAAGGCGAAGCCCTGATGCTCGGTGCGCTCGTTGGCTTAACGACGGTCAATTTTCTCATCGGGAATGCCCTTGGTAATTTTTGGGCCTATATTTTGATGTTGCCTGTCGTGCTGGCCTTTGGCGCGTTGCAGGGCAGCGTTGTGGAATGGCTTGGCGTACGCCCTGCGATGCGGGCCAAATCCGAGGCGGGCTGGATTATGGCCACCATCGCGCTCGGTATTATTTTTAAAAATCTCGCGGAAAATATATGGGGTCGTGACGCGCTGCGTTTCCCTTCGCCGCTACCCGAAGCCTCGCTTTCGATTGGCGGCATTCGCATTCAGCCCATGGAAATCGTTGTCGTGCTTGGGGCCATTGTTTTGATGGTCGCCGTTGAATTGTTCAACCGCTATTCGATCTATGGCAAAGCGGTGGTGGCGACATCCAATGACCGCGATGCGGCTGGATTGATGGGCATCAACACCAACCGCATTATCACTTTTTCCTATGCGCTTTCCTCAATGAGCGCGGCCTTTGCTGGCGTGCTGGTGGCGCCGATTACGCTAACGGGTGCTTCAATGGGTGCGGTGTTGGGCCTTAAAGCCTTTGCCGTGGCCATCATTGGCGGCTTGTCGAGCGGGCTTGGTGTTGTTATCGGCGGGTTGATCTTGGGCATCACCGAGACGCTGACGGGCTATTACATCTCGACGGGTTATAAAGACGTCCCCGGCCTTTTGCTGTTGTTGATTGTGCTTTCGCTAAAGCCCTCAGGGCTGTTTGGCAAAGCGGCCATTAAGAAGGTTTAAGCGCCATGTCGAGACTCTTCTGGATCCTCGCCATTGCGGCGATTGCGCTTCTGCCCTTCGGCATGACGAGCCCTTATTATCTGCATCTCTGTGTCACGATTGCGATTTTCTCTATCGTGACGCTCGGTCTGGATGTCGTGTTTGGCTATACGGGCGAAGTATCGATTGGACATGCGGCGCTGCTTGGCATTGGTGCCTATACGGCTGCGGTTTTATCGATCCATTTCGGAATCGGCTTTTGGACATCCATTCCGATTGCCATTGTAATCACAGCAGGCTTTGGTGCGTTATTGGCCTTGCCTGCGCTGCGCGTGACAGGGCCTTATTTGGCCATGGTGACGCTCGCCTTTGGCACGATCATTCAAATCTTGATCAATGAAATGGTGGATCTCACCAATGGCCCCTTGGGCGTTAAATTCAACACGCCGATCTTTTTAGACCTTCGGCCTTACAGCAATGTACTCCCCTTCCTCGATATGTCGTTTAAACGCATGAAGGAAATGGAGTTTTTCTATGTGACGGCGGCGGCTTTGCTGCTCACCATCATCATCATCAACCGTGTTTTGGCCTCCCATTACGGCCGTGCCTTTGAAGCGCTGCGGGATAGTCCTATTGCATCGGATTGCATGGGGGTAAGCGTTTATAAGCACAAAGTGATCGCGTTTGTTCTGTCTGCGGCCTTGTGCGGGCTTGCGGGTGTTTTGTTTGCCTATTCGGAACAATATGTCGCGCCGAATAATTTTACCTTCGAATTGTCGATTCAATTTTTGCTGGCCGTTACGATGGGTGGTCGCAAATCCCGGCTAGGGCCCATTCTTGGTGCCGCGATTATTGTGTTCTTGCCCAATCTTCTGGCTGATATCGCGCTGTTCCGGATCATCGCAGGCGCGATTGCGGCTTTGGCGATTGTTGCAGGCGGCATTAGCCTTTATCGCGACAGAGAGAACGCGATGAGGATCTTGATACCGGTCATCTTGTGCGTGGTCTTTTTTGCGTTCTCGCTTCTGCTCCAGAAAATCACCGATTATAAGCTCGCGATTTTCGGCGTGATGATCTTGTTTGTCGTTTACTATTTGCCCGAAGGGATTGTTGGTTTCCTATCGCAACTCTGGGCGAAGCGTGGCAAGGTTTTGGCGATTGATACCGCGTTAGCGAATGCCCCCGAGACGCAGGCCATTACCGTGCAAGCATCTTCTTCGGCGCAGGCTGATGCTTTGTTATCCGTTGAAAGCATTTTGATGCAATTTGGTGGTCTCAAAGCCATTGATGGCGTTTCCCTATCCGTGAAGCCCGGCACAATCCATGGATTGATTGGCCCGAATGGTTCGGGAAAAAGCACGATGATGAATGTGCTCACCGGCATTTATGTCCCGACGGCAGGTGCCATTCGCTTTGGTGGTCATTCCATGGCCGGTTTGAAATCGCCGGAAATTGCGTTGAAGGGGATTGCGCGCACCTTCCAAAATGTTCAGCTCTTTGGCGAGTTGAGCGTGCTTGAGAATGTGATGGTGGGTTTGCACCACTCCTACAAATCCGGCTTTTTCAGCGTGGCGCTCAGAACCTCTCTGGCACGCAATGAAGAGGCGAGGGCGCGTGCGCGCGCCATGAATATCTTGCGCTTTACGGGCCTTGATGGCTTAGCGACCGAGGAAGCGCGTAACCTGCCTTATGGCAAGCAGCGTCTGCTCGAAATCAGCCGTGCGCTGGCGCTTGATCCACGCCTTTTATTGCTCGATGAGCCAGCGGCCGGATTAACCGCGCCCGATATTGTTGAACTCATGGCGATCATCCGCAAAATCCGCGAAGCCGGATTAACGATTGTGCTGATCGAACACCATATGGATGTGGTGATGAGCCTCTGCGATACGGTGACGGTGCTCGATTTCGGCCAGAAGATTGCAGAGGGTTTGCCAGCCGATGTGCAGCGCAATCCGCGCGTGATTGAAGCCTATCTTGGCGGCAGCTCTGCTGCCCAACCTGCTTAAAGGGAGAGAGTCATGTTGAAGATCGACAATCTCGTTGCAGGTTACGGCAAGGTGAAGGTGCTGCACGGCATCTCCATTCATGTACCAAAAGGCAAAACAGTTGCGCTTATCGGTTCGAATGGCGCGGGCAAGACCACAACATTGCGCGCGCTTTCCGACATGTTAAAGCCCGAGAGTGGCACGATTGTTTTGGGCGGCAAAAATATTACGGGTCTCACCTCACATGATATTACGCGGCTTGGCCTCGCGCATTCTCCTGAAGGTCGCCGTGTATTCTCGACACTGCCGGTGATGGATAATCTCTTGCTCGGTGCCTTTCCACGCCTCACGGGCATGCGGGCCAAAGGCGATGTGGATGGTGACATCAATCGGATGTTCGAACTGTTTCCACGGTTGAAAGAACGCAAAGCCCAATTGGCCGGAACGCTTTCCGGCGGCGAGCAACAAATGCTGGCCATGGCTCGCGCGCTGATGTTGAACCCCGACGTGCTGTTATTGGATGAGCCCTCGATGGGGCTTTCACCTCGCTTGGTGGAAGAGATTTTTCACACGATTGAGCGTTTGAAAAAGGCCACTATTACGATGCTTCTCGTCGAGCAATTTGCAGCCGCGGCTTTGGACGTATCGGATTTTGGCTATGTGATGGAAAATGGCCATATCCGCACCTCAGGCGAAGCCAGTGCATTGCAGAATGATCCGGCGGTGAAGGCTGCTTATTTAGGCGGCGGGCATTAGGAGCGCAAACCCGGCGCTTCCTGGCCTGTTCTCTCCACATATTCGGTATAGCCGCCGCCATATTGATGGATGCCATCTGGCGTGAGCTCTAATACGCGGTTGGAGAGGGCAGCTAAAAAGTGTCGATCATGCGAAACAAACAGCATTGTGCCTTCATATTGCGAAAGCGCCGTAATCAAAATTTCCTTCGTCGCCATATCGAGATGGTTGGTCGGCTCGTCGAGCACAAGGAAATTGGGCGGATCGAATAACATGATCGCCATTACAAGACGTGCCTTTTCGCCGCCGGATAAAACACGGCATCGTTTTTCGACATCATCGCCCGAAAAACCGAAGCAACCGGCGAGCGAGCGCAACGCGCCTTGGCCTGCTTGCGGAAACGCATCTTCTAACGATTGAAAGACAGTGCGTTCACCATCGAGCAACTCCATTGCGTGCTGCGCGAAATAGGCCATCTTGACGCTGGAGCCGACGGCAACTTGTCCTTCATCCGGTTCGGTTGTGCCAGTAATGAGTTTTAAGAGTGTTGATTTACCTGCGCCATTGACGCCCATCACGCACCAGCGTTCGCGGCGGCCGATTTGGAAATCGAGCCCTTCATAAATTCGCTTGCTGCCATAGCTTTTATAGACGTTTTTTAAACTCACAATATCATCGCCCGAGCGCGGCGCAGGGGGGAATTCAAACACCACCGTTTGGCGGCGTTTAGGCGGTTCCACGCGGTCAATTTTTTCAAGCTTTTTGACGCGGCTTTGCACTTGGGCCGCGTGCGAGGCGCGCGCCTTAAAGCGTTCAATGAATTTGATTTCTTTAGCGAGCATCGCCTGTTGGCGTTCAAATTGCGCTTGCTGCTGTTTTTCAGACATTGCGCGTTGCTGTTCGTAAAATTCGTAATTGCCGGAATAGGTTGTTAGACCGCCGCCATCGATTTCGATAATTTTATTGACAATACGGTTCATGAATTCGCGGTCATGCGAGGTCATAAACAAAGCGCCATCATAATTTTTGAGAAAATCTTCAAGCCAGATAAGGCTTTCGAGATCGAGATGGTTCGATGGCTCGTCGAGCAACATGACGTCGGGGCGCATGAGAAGAATGCGGCCCAGTGCGACGCGCATTTTCCATCCGCCGGAGAGTTTACCGACATCACCTTCCATCATCTCTTGGCTGAAGCTTAAGCCTGAGAGTACTTCTCGCGCGCGACCTTCTTGTTCATACCCATCGAGCTCTTCAAAACGGGCTTGGACCTCGCCATAGCGCTCGATGATCTCGTCCATCTTATCGGCTTGATCGGGATCGGCCATAGCACCTTCAAGCGCTTTGAGCTCGGCTGCAACTTCGCTGACGGGACCTGCACCCTCCATCACTTCGGCAACGGCGCTCCGGCCCGACATTTCACCGACATCTTGGCTGAAATAGCCAATCGACACGCCACGATCGACCGCAACTTGGCCTTCATCGGGGAGCTCCTGTCCCGTGATCATCCTGAACAGCGTGGTCTTACCCGCGCCATTGGGGCCAACGAGCCCGATTTTCTCGCCTTTAAGGAGAGAGGCCGAGGCTTCGATAAAGAGAATTTGATGGCCGTTTTGTTTGCTGATGTTTTCGAGGCGGATCATGATGGATAAAGAACCTTTTTGGGAATTGCGGCGCCCTTATGCCATGGATACGCGCTCACGTAAGCCCGTTCTTGCTGACAAAATGTTGAAAGCCAACACGCATTGACCTGAGCGTTAACGAAGGAAATTGGCCCTAATGCGTCGTTCTGCCTGTGGATGACGGTGATTAACTGCCTTTTGGCGCAGGATGGCGGCACGTGTCACAATCACAGAATGTATCGAATAAGGTGCTTGGTTTTAATCACGCGCCGCATAAACGTCCTATAATGCGGTCTAAATGAGCTATGTGACATAAAAATGGGGGCATTTTCGTTACCCATAGGCCAAATCGGGCCAATATGCCTTCCATTGACCGCGCCGGATGAAGAGCGAAGATGGCGTCGTAAAATGTGGCGGTGGGGTAGGTTAAGAGACTGCCTTTCGTTTGGCGTGTTGTGTAACTATTGCGTGCGGGGATGGTATGGTTTGGTTTGGTAAGAAAAATCCAAAGGGATTGCCTGCCGTCGGCGGGTTAGAAACATCGGCTTCGGTCAATAATGAGGCTCGGTACGATGAAGCTAAAGACGATGCGGTCGTAGCCGAGCTATCCTTTCCGCCCCGGACTCCTATTCTTCACGTCGAGCCTGTGCCGGTTGGACAAACCATTATCGGGCCGGACGCCGAATTCAAAGGCTCGATTACGAGCAAGGGCGTTTGCCGAATTATTGGCCGGATGGACGGCGACGTTACCGCGATCGAAGTGATCTTGGACCTTGGGTCGTCAATGGGTGGAAATATCCAGGCGAGCACAGCGCAAGTTCAGGGTAATTTGACGGGCAATATTTCGGCCGACAGCGTTTCGCTATTGGCTGACGCGCATGTCACGGGTGATATTTTATATGGTTCGATTTCAATGGAGCGCGGCGCGCATGTTGTGGGCAATTTGAAACCACAAAATCGGTAATCGAGAGAGCAGGCATAGGCTAATCCAATGGAAAATTCCGGAAATAATTTCGTTGATGCCGAGGCTGAGATGCCGGATTTTAATGCGGCTATATTAGAGGCGCTGGCGGCATCGCATTTGCCCGTCGTCGCATCGAACCGGTTATCTCAAATTCCGACACCGGCTTTGATTCCAGCCGAGCATTCAAAATTTTTTGAAAATTCCGGAATTACGGTCATCGGTCCCAGCGCCAATTTGGAAGGCCATGTGAACAGCGAAAGTGCATGTGTTATTTTTGGACGTGTGAATGGCAATATTACGGCACCGCGCATCGTTTTGGAAATTGGCTCTTACGTAGAAGGCAATCTGAATTCCCGTTCCGTCAAAATTTTGGGGACGTTGAACGGAAATATTATTTGCGATGAAGCGACGGTTTCGGCGAATGGAAAAATTCGAGGCAATATCGCTTATGAAACAATCGAGATGGATCGCGGGAGCGAGATTGTTGGTTCACTCTGGCTTAAGCCTAACCCGGTGAGTGCCTAAGGCTATTTTATAGGTGTTTTTAAGCATTAGACGCCGCACGGACCATTGCGCCGAGCCCGGCATTTCCGTAATAATGAGAGAATTGGTTTTAACGCGACTCATCCGGAATGCGCCTAATTGCGCGGTGGAAGGGCTCACAACAGATAAATCGAGGCACCATGTCAAAATTAGCTCCTGCTTTCGCTTTGGTCGTGATGGCCGGTCTTTCTTCGCCCGCATGGGCCGATTCATCGTGCGCGGCTGCCGCTGAGGCTTCAGCCAAAAATTACGAGCACGAACAGGGTATTATCTGGGGCAAAATGGGCGGTACCATTCGTGACTTCAAGCATGTTCAACATGAGAATTCGTGGGAAAAGAAGTGCCTGCTCGATGTCAGTTTCAAGATTTCCCATCAAGATGAAATCGTGACGACGCGTTTTCTGGTTGATGCCCTTCAACGCAAGATTTACGCGACCTATTACGGCGTCGCCAAAAAGAGCAATGAAGACCAAGCCCGAGTGCTGACCTGCAATTATGGCTATAATTATGATGAAGCCAGCTATTGCAAGAGCGAGGCTGAATATGACGGTGTTGTTGCTACCATGGTGAAATAAAAAACTCCCGCTTGATGAGCGGGAGTTTTGAAGAGATTAGAAGATTAAAACCCGCTGCCCTTGGCTGCGGGTTTTAATTTGACGCCATTTTAGCGCCTGCGCCCGCGGCGTCCGACGTCAGATCGAGCGTCCAATAATTCCGGTAACGTGAATTAGGCGAGTCCGCCCGCGCCATGCCCATGCGCGTTGCATCCTTCATCAGCATGTTTTCTTTGTGATACGGCGAATTGATCCAGGCGTTAATGGCATCAACCGCTGAGTCGTGCGACGCGCCGACATTTTCAACAGCCGCTGAATTGGTGAATCCTGCGCCATTGATACGGCTCGTGAAATCGCCCGACACTTCATGGGTCAAGGCATCGCGGGCCGCCATGGCCATCGATTGATATTTGGCGACTTCGATCAGGTTGGAATCGATCACGACGGGACCAAGGCCGTGGCTGGCGCGGAACTTGTTCAACGCAGCCAAGCCTTCGGCTGACTGGTCGCGCACGGTGACATTCGCGCTCGACATTTTGGGTTGGCTTGTCGTGTTGCAGGCCGCAAGCGTGAGAGCAAGGGCTGTTGCAAGTCCAAGATGAAAAGATGAAAGGCGTGACATTGTGCAATCCTCAATCCAGACGATAGGTCGCCGGTTCGCGACATTTCTGTGCTTTCTATCTAGGTCGAAGCGGCCGATAAGAAAAGCGAATTCAAAGGAAAATCACGGCTATTTATAGGTTGTGTGGCCATGATTGATGGTTCGTCCGTCTCGTTTGGATGGGCCATCAAGCCTCACTCCGTTTGAATTCAAGCTTTGGATGCCAAATGCCGAGCGCCGTTTGGGCCAGACAGAGCGCTAAAATAGCAAAAAGAACGGTCCATTCCGAAGCGATGGCTTGGGCGAGCAGGATGGCGGCGTGCTCAGGATCATGGCCTTCAGCGATTTGGGCAGCAAATCCGGCCGCCTCATGCGCTTTTGATTGCGTCACGGCGAGCGTGGATTCAAACATGGAGAGACCAAGGGCCGCCTTCGCCCATGCCCAACGCTTTTGCTGGTATTGCCGATGAACGATCATCGCCACGAGCCCGGTGACAAGCGAGAGGGCGAGCGAGGGAACGAGAAGGTATCGGCAAATCAAGCTGATGACGTCCCGCATATCGGCATATTGACCCGTGCTGGCCTGAGGCGCTTTCCACAGCACAAGACCATAGGCGATCAAGGCGCCCAACAGGCCGCAAGAGGAAACCGTGTGGAGGAATTTGACGCTTTGCCGCATGTTCATCCCGAAGCCAGCATAAGGACTGATTGGAAATACGGTCGATCGCGTTAATTGGGTCAGGGATACCGGTGATAAAAAGTAGAAGAAACGTTTGCAGTTGCCCATGGCTTGGCCGCGCTGTGCGTTGTCGGCTTCGCATTTTAGCGATTGGCTTTATGAAATATTAACTTAAATTCTGGTTACTGATGACCCATTGAATGCGCATTGCCCATGTTCACGTGACTCTCTGGAGCATCCCCATGAGCATATTGATCAGTTCGCGTGCCACATCGACGGCGGACCAAAAACGAAAAGCGGCAAAACGCCCGACCGATGCCGATCATAAGGTCGATGGCTTTGCCATGCCCGAGCTTCTTATTTCGGATCCCGATGGTTCGGTTATTGTAACGGTCTCGGATGAGGGGCATCGTCTCGCGCAAGCGGAGCCGGACAAGACCAAGGGCAAGGACACGCCGCCCCAATCAACAACGGCCTTTCTCAATACCCGTCGAAGGTAGTCTGCGGCTCTGGTTAGTCGAGCTTCATACGGGCTTTTAATTTGCTCAACGTCTTTTGATAGATCCCGCTGAAATCCAGGATGAAGCAGGAATGGATATCCTCGCTCTTTCCGATTTCGGTGAGGCGCTGCAACACTTCAAAGGCGAGAACATCGCCGATCAGAGGATGCAGCGTGTTGTGGTTTTTATTGCCGACAATCAAGACATCGTTACGCGCCCAAATATTGATCGCGCTTGGTACCGTGCTTTTGACGCCGGGTTTTGCGGCTTTGAGATTGGCGGCGAGTTCGGAGGATCGGCCCATTTCGTCGGTAATTTGAAACCCGATCGCGCCGGCCATTTTAGGCGTCACGCCCATGCGAACCAGTTCGGCAGTGACGCAGATATTAACGACCCGCCTAAGCGTAAAAATTCGCGCGCTGCCTTTGCCGAGCGGCTTCATATCCGTCTCGCCCAGCGCAATGATCAAGGGCTCGCGACTGAGCCACGCTTTAAGAACGGTCGTGGAAAGATCAGCGGTGAAGGCCGCATCCCCAAGTAAGAATTGAGGCACGTCCAAGAACCCCTGGATTTGGGCGAGATCTTGATGCGAATAGGTCATGATGCCTACAAGATACAGTTGTCACTTCCCCTGTCAATGTGGTTAACGCTTATGGTTAATGTCTTCTTAATGTGGATGAAGTGCGCACTATTGCAGCGATGCG
>Ga0214201_1000338_pt1 | contig 17479 bp, 17 predicted proteins | sample TroBogEpilimnion_32_FD_153039 | JGI IMG/M metagenome (GOLD analysis project Ga0214201, IMG submission 153039) | Freshwater microbial communities from Trout Bog Lake, WI - 29MAY2009 epilimnion | ecosystem: Environmental > Aquatic > Freshwater > Lake > Epilimnion/Euphotic zone | place: Trout Bog...
AGCAGCAGCAGCAGCAGCAGCAGCAGCAGCAGCAGTCTCAGTCCCAGTCCCAGTCCCAATCTGACCCTTGGCAGCAGCAGCAGCAGCAGCAGCAGCAGCAGCAGCCACAGACTCAAATGGAGCTTTTACAGCAAATTCAGCAGCAGCAGCAGCTTCAGCAGCAGCAACAACAACCACAACAACAACCACCGACAGCATGGCAGCAGCTTTTGGGGGCAGCGCAGCGCCAAGACCCAGCGTCGAATCTGGAGTATATACACCCAATCAACATGGGCGTGATCGAAGGGCACCTTGATAGGCTCCGACAGGAGCTGGTCAGCGGGTCAGCTGATTCGGAGATCAATGAATACATCGAGGAGCTGAAGAAATATGGGGCCAGCACGACATTTAATATCAAAAAGGAGCTGTTTGACTGGATGGGGTGCGGATGGGGAGTCTTTTTCAAGACGGGGCACAACGAGTACGTGTGCTGCACGCTGTTCACGCTGATCCTATTCTATATTATGGGAATGGTACTTTTAGTGTCGCAGATGCAGGTGGTGTCGTCGTGCCTTGGGGATATGGTGCCCTTGGGGGAAAAAAACTCGTGCAAGGACTGGGTGGACGTCTGCAAGGTGTCTGGGGACTGGCTGTCGTTCAGGGGGTACGTGACGTTTAGAACGGCGTCGTACTTTATGCTTTTGGTGCCGTTCCTGTACATGCCGTTTGTTGTGATCATGACGATGAACGGGACCCTGGAGAGCATGACGGCCATCATCAACCTACTGCAGAACCGCAACATGAGCGATGAAGAATTGAAACTAAAGGAGAAGGAGGATGCAATGGACAAGCGGCACGCCGCGACGAAGGGGAACGCCATGGACGAACAGCAACGCTTCGAGTATGTCCGTCAGAACATGTTCTCTGCGCTGCGGAGCGTGAGCAAGGAGGGGCATGAATGGTGGACGCAAGTGCTGTTTGTATTTTTCCACGGGGTGCTGGGGATGTTTTCGCTGATCCTGGACGGGATATTCGTGAAGATGGTAAGCAACGAGATGGCGATGACCATGGAGTGCTGGGAACTGAAGCAGCGCGCGGGGAACATGGGTGTGCTGATGAAGTGGGAGTTGCTGGGGTACTGGCAGCTGGCGATGGGGTGCATCTACATGATGATTATGCTGTGGTACATTTGGGGGCAGTGCTTCTTCTGCATCCATCAGCAGCAGATGAATGCCAACCAGAAGGAGAAGTCGGTATTTGATATGCGCAAGAGGCTGAGGGATCAAAAGGGAAATAACAAAGCGCTGTTCAATGAGCAGGAGACAGTTTTGAAGCAAGCTATTGCGAATGCCACATTGAGAACTGCCCCACAGGCCCCGAATGGTACTAATTACTGATGGTCCAGAGGGCCTAGAATCTAGAAGATTAGCTTGAAGATAGCGGACATCCAGAATAAAAAGGGAATTAGTCTTGATTTTCAGAAAAAACAAGCCTGTACACGTCATGTAGAACTGCTCTAGAACAATCAATACTCCCTAAGTCCAAGTGTGCAAACATTTCTCTTGGTGATGCTTTGTAAAATTGAGGATCTACAATGCCCCAACGATTATAAACATCTGGGGGGCCTGCAGCAAAGTGTTGATGCTGTGGATTAGGGTCTTCCTTTCTATTTTCTCCAAGGTCAAAATAGAACCTACTCTCTCTATGATTTACTGGAATGTCTGTCTCAGTTGGAATGTGATCATATAATTTGAAGTAATCGTAGAGAAAGGAGCCAAATCTCTTCATATGCTCTGGAGTGATTTTTAGGACCACTTTTCCAGTATGAAATATACCCCTCAATTGATCTTCCTTTTGCTTTATGTGATTTTTCGAACCCATATGATTCTGTGGGAAAAATTTTCTTTCCCAATACGTTTGCCACGAGCGCAAGAGGGCTATTTGTGACATACTTTGGATGAGCATGTAGAGGAAGATGTCATTATTTGCAGCATATAATTGTTTCAAAAGGGGTTCCATTTCTGGTTGCAGGAGAGACAACACATTATTAGGTGTAGGAAACGCAAAAATGCCATGGTAGGCTGCATAGGCAGTTCTGTGTTGCACCATATGATGGATCTTGGCCATTGAAGCTCCGTCAGCAGAGGGGTCTACCTCTGTATGAAGCCAAAAATAAGGATGTTTTTGGATGGAGAGATTGATGAGGGTCATCTGATTGTCCCTGACTGTAGTCGTATTGATGATATTTGACCTAAAATCATTGATATCCTTGACTGGCATGGGGTATATCCTGTGGGATAGGCGCAATATCTCGACTTGTAACTTCTGGGATGACAGCGATAGCAGATCGGACATCAAGCGAAATGGGGGGCTATAGTTGAAGAGGGCCTTGGCTTTGGCTCTATGGAGGCCTTTATCTGCCAAAGCAAACTCCTTCAGTATACTTTCATGAATATGGTTCAAGGAGTTTTCAATGAATAGGTTGGGTAGCTTCAAAGCAGCCAAGGCATAGGCAGTGTCCACGTCATGCTGATCCACCAGATCTGCTGCCTTTTGAAAAACGCCTTCCTGTTGTTGTGAAGTTACAGAATCAAAGTGATTTTTAATGGTGTCCATCAGAACATGATTATGACGAGTAATATAGAGTAGAATGGCTGGAAAAATGTAGTTTAGAGCCTCTCCCCTCTTCATTGTGTCCAGATTTGGCTGGAGGTATTTGCCCAATACATCCGTTTTTGCCACGTCATAAAAGGTTGCCATGTGTGGTCTCAGGAGCTCGTACTCTGTGTCTGAGAGCTTTTCTATCTGAGCCTTGGTGATGGTTGCATTTAACAGGTCCTTCAAAGTACCGTCATTCTTGGCAAAGAGCGCAGGATGAGGCAGCTTGTAGAGCGTGGGCAGCTCTAATTTCTCAATGATTTGCCTATTTGGGACACTCAGTTTTTCAATCCATTTTTCAATGGGTGTGCATTTGTTTTTAGCTATCAGTTTCAGGATATGAGAGGCCAAATGCAAAAAGACCTTGGAGAGGGTGAGTGTTTTGTCAAGGTGTGTATGGTCCACGAAGCGCACAAATGGCTGCACTGGTGTGGAGGATAGCACGTCCATGAAGAGGTATTGCATGTAGACAATGGCAATGTGCATGTGTTTTACAATATACTGCTTGATATGGGGGGCGATCTCAATCATAGTGCTGTACTTTTCAAAGAGGGGAAGGATTTGGGTGTCCTGAGCCAGGTGGTGTGTCGGGTCCATGACGAAGGCCTTTTCCATGACGAATCCAAAAAGAAACTCTGCAAGGCTACTAAGATATACGACCTCATTTGAATCCTTAACTGCATTTGAAATGATCTTGTGAAACTCGGTTTGTGCCTCTGTCATGAGCGCGATTTGCTCCTTGGCACTGTTTGAAGAGGTTATAAAATTACTAAAGGCTCGTTCCATTTGGAACGATAACTGCTGTGAATACGTCCCGATGGCCATCATGAATGGCAGAGAGAGGCTACTTGTGGCTACTCCAGGTTGCAGAGCTAGTGGTCTAACCCCCGAGGACTTGACGAAATCGACCACCTTGTGGACAATGAGCAATTGGTTTGCATTATTTTGGATGTGCAAGTCTGAAAAGTAAAAGGAGGCCAGCACAGGTAGATATGTGGTGACTGAGAGGCTCAATAAGCTTCGAGTCTCAACACGGGCTTTGGAGACTGGTAAGTAGATAAATAAAAGGGTCAGTAGAAAGTGGGCAGCATAGTACAGCATAAGGATTTTTCGTGTGACTGGCACAGAGGGCTGTCCTCTTTCAAAGTAGTGGTGATAATAGGCATCCACCAAGAAGTTCAAGCACATCAGAACTTGCTGGGAGATATCGACAGTGCGATACTGGGAGATTAAGCTGGCATTGGCAATGGCGAGGGGCACTGCTGAAAGCTGCAGGAGGGTTCTATGATGGATTTCCATATTTGCCATGAAATCCATGATCAAGGGGATGACAAAGGTGCCCGCTGCAATGAAAGGGACGATCATATGCTTGAATCCCTCATTCCAAGCGGGCAGTTCAAAAATGGCTTTCCCTCTATCCTGGAGTTCCTGGAAGATGTAGGGAAAGTCCACCTGAAGGGTTGCAACGAGCTTCTTCATTTCCGACTCCCTTTCGTTATTTGAAGGAGGTTGGAGGCAGAACTGGGCCCGGAAAATGCGCGAGAGGATGAGGGCCAACGTGATTTGCAGGCGGTCGTCAGTATTGCCTTTCCTCTTGAAGGCTTCATACATGGAGGTGGTATCCCTGAGGGGGCTGCTGTCATTTTTGTAGAGTGCCTCCCAGATGTACTGTATTGTGGTCAATTTTTCGCACATGTCCATGTATCCTTGTTGAAAATTGATCTTATCCAAAATCTTGGCAGGAGGGGCTGAAATATCCTCATCCTCATCCTGATCGTAGTAGTAATAATAATTTTGGGCCCAGGCACGATTCATGTCATGAGACAATTTAGCAAAGGGAACCTGCTCATACACTTGGGTTGGGGTGGTGATCTGATGATTCTTGAGGAGGAGGGAGTGTTTTATGTATCTTGTGAGGAGGTGTTCTATCCATGGGCAGGGTAAGTTGTGTTCAGAGTTTTTTCTTGAGAACTGTTTCAATTCATTGTACTTGCCTGTGACGTGCAGGCCCTTCTTTCCATTTAAGAGCAAGTCCAAAACATAGTAGTTGGTAGATTGCATACTATATGATGGGTGCAAGAAGAAGGGGTGGTTTATATACTTTTTGCTGGTATCTTAGACAGAATGTGATGAAGCACAGCTACAATGTGGATGTCATTTTTCTCAACGATTTCATTCACAGTACGGCGTGAGGTATTGACGAATCCCAAATCTCTGAGCAACTCTATGAGAGACTGTGGAGTCAGTGGTTTTGCTTTTGCTTTAAATAAATTGATGCCAGACGGGTTCCTTTGATAAGTTCGAATATCTATCTCCAAGTCTCGTTTTAGCTTGGGAGCGACCTTTTCTATGAGGACATCAAGAACGTTCTTATTATTCTTTGTGTTATTATTCTTACTATCATCAAAGAGGAGGGAGAAGGTTTCGTTCCAATGCTTCAGAAAGGCATTTTTGTCCTGTGCAAGGGATGGCTCGAAAAGGATGGAGGCCTTGTGCAGAGTGTCTGTATAATTTCTCAATATGATCTGATTATCAGGGACGTCTTTGCGTTGTGTCATGGAGGTGTTTGGATCAAAGAGGTAATCACGGATAAGAAGGGTACGGAGCGTTCCCTTCAGTTCCTGGATCATATCCAGCCTCAGCATGAACTGGGCATACAATGTATCAAGGGGTTCTGGTGGAGGTTTGGAGCATTCAAGATACATTTGAAGCATGTGCTCGTGTGCTGTATTTTTGGCTTGGTAATAGAGGCCCAGGGCGACGCAGGAAGGCGGGATGACCATGAGTGCTGTCCTTAGGAGGCCTCCGCGAGAGGAGGGCATGTGGATGACGACCCTGAATCTGATGCAGATGAGTGGGGGGGGCTTTTATAGTCTCCTGGCCATTCTGAGCCTATTTGAGCCATTTTATTACAAAAAGCCGTCATTTCGTCCTCTGTCATCATGATGAGCTTCTCTGTTTGAGTTTGCCTGTCGTGGTGGCGTTGACCCTCATCATCACAATCAAAAAGGGAGCAACAGGAAGGGCAAAGAGAGCACATTGTAGCAGCAGCAGTAGTGATCACAGTGGTAATATAGAGTAGCACAAAGATCATCATATATACCCCGACATCCAACGGACGATGCCCGCCTCATCCTCAGTAGTCGTAGTACTAAGGATCTTCATCACAATGATGGTGAATCAGAGCTACTATTATAACTACAACAACTATTCGTTAATCCAAAAAGAAGAAGGGCTTGTGCTCCAACAGCCCTCAGGCGACGAAATCCGTATCCTGGGGATATGGGGGGTGCGCGAAGCGGTTTGTGAGGCGGATACGTGCACGCCGAGCCTGGAGGGGTGCCGTTTGCTGTGCATTCCAGGGACATTTTTGTCGATGGAAAGCCGTGGCTGCACGCCATGCCTGCCCGGGACGTATCAATCCGGCTACGGTGGCTTGGGGGGTTGTGACGCATGCGAGGCAGGGCTATACGCCTCTGGGATCGGGTCCACCGTGTGCGACGCGTGCGAGATGGGCAAATACACGGATAATATGGGGTGTGTATCGTGTGGAATTTCCACAGAGCATGTGAGGCAGATGGACAGTGAGTGTCGGATCACGGCGTGTGAAGGTGGGTACATTCCTACGTGGGACATGGGAGCGTGTGTGCCATGCCCTGAGGGATGGAGCGTGGCGGACGATGGGCTTACGTGTGTGGCTCCTCGGTGCCCTGATGGGCTGGTGAGGGCAGGGGACGGGGTGACGTGTGTGCCATGCCCCTTGGGCTGGGTTGCCGACGGCCAGGTATGCAGTGCATGCGCTGCTGGGACTGGGGGCTGCATCGATTGCATGCCGGGAACGTACGCCAGCGCAAGCGGGGCCAGCGCATGCAGGTCTTTCTCTTTTTTCATTTTTGGTAATGGTGGATAACGCTGGGAAGCAGGGCCTGTGATACTGGCTACTACGCGCCTTGGGGGGGCTCAAGCGCCTGCCTGGAATGCGACGGGGCTGTGGTGTTGGACGGGGGAACGCGGTGCATTACGTGTGATCCTGGGTTCTATTATGATGATGGCAATGGGTGCATGATGTGCACAGTGTGCCAGGAGACGACGTTTGTGCTGTATGCGTGCAATCGCACGTTTGACACGGTTAGCTTTCGGCTCTTTTGCTTTCAGCTCTTCGCTTTCGGCTCTTTTGCTTTCGGCTCTTAGTTTTCGGCTCTTTTGCTTTTGGTTCTTCGCTTTCAGCTCTTAGTTTTCGGCTCTTAGCATTCAGCAATCAGCTTTCAGCTATTAGCTTTCGGCTCTTTGCTTTCTGCTACTAGCTTTTGGCTCTTCACTTTCGGCTACTAGCTTTCGGCTACTAACTTTCAGCTATTAGCTTTCGGCTACTAAAGCCAATGGCTGGGCAGGTATGCGCTGCGTGCCGGACGACGTGCCCACACGGAGCAGGTATCCGGCAGTACTGCACCATGTACGAGGACAGCGTGTGCTCGGATGTCTGCCTGCCAGGGAGCATGCCGACGGAGAGCGGGGGCTGCACGGCCTGCGAGTTGGGAACATTCAATGACGTGGAGGCGGGTGGGACGTGCAGGCAGTGCCCCGCGGGGTTGCTGGCCAACGGCGCGCGCACTGGATGTGTCGGGGTATGCGAGGCGGGTTCGTACCCCCATGACTCATATTCATATTGCGAGCTGTGTGGACCAGGTACGTCTTTCTCTCTTTTATTCAAGGGGGGGCTTAGACTGACAAGATGATGATACTAAAGGGACAGGGAGCTGTGTCGCGTGCGAGGCCGGCAAGTACGCTGCGAGGAGCGGGCAGACCGAGTGCGACGCTTGTCCTTCTGGAACGTTTGCTGTGCCTGGATCCAGCGCCTGCAGCAGAGGGGGGGTTTGCCTCCTTGCTTAGTACTAGTGTACTAGGAAGCTCAAAGCAAGAGGAGGAATTTACTAGGCTGTGGCCCTATCAATCTGTTCGACGTTCTTTTCAGCGATCTTTTGAGGGTCTGTGAGAGCTTCCAAATGGTCATGGAGGTTATGGTAAGTGGAATGAAGGTAGGCTATATCCTGGAGGAGGCCCTGGTGCTGCTGTTGGATGGAGTTGACCTGCTCCTGCTGGTCCTGGATGATTTTCTTCTTTTCGGCGATGAGTCTTTCCTGCTTTTGGATTTCGAGCTGAATGCCTGCGATGGACCTTTCGTTTTGCTTGCTGACCTCATCAATCTGGAGGGGGTAGGTGCCCAGGTTGACGAGGCCTGACTGGGCGCCGTAGGCGATCACCTTGTGTATGCTGATGAGGTAGCTCAGGATCTGCATCCAGGCGGTGAAGACGAAAGAGGCGGGATGATTGGGCTGGAAGACGGTGGTCTTGGAGTAGAGGACGTGGTAGGCCAGGAGGGCCTGGATGAGCTCAATGAGGTGCGGGTAGAAGTGGAGGATGTCGGGGGTGTGCTTCTTGAGGAGGAGCTTCATCCTATCATTCTTGTCCTTTTCGATTTTCGCGGAAACGAGGTAGCGATCCTTTTGCAAGATCAGGGTCGTGAGGGCCTCCTGAATGTCTGGCATGGAATCAATGGAAAAGAGCTTGACGACGTTGTGCTCCAGGGCAATATTGACCCCATCCAGTTCCTTCCGCTGGGCAGGTGTGAGATCGGACAGAGGGGCCTTGAGGTCCTTGGGGAGTATGCTGGCGAGGGTAAAGGTCTTGTTCAAAACGTTGAAGGCGGTGCGGAGCTGGGACTCTGTGGGCAGTTCCATGCGTTGCTGAAAGTCTTTATCTTCTTGGTTCGTAGTAGTAGGTGCAGAAGAGGAGGAGCTGTCATCTGGCCCTTGTTGGGGCTGTGAAAAAGCAGTAGGTTGCTGTAGATAAGCATTATCATTATTAGGCATGATCATGGCAGCTGCCTGCTGCTGCTGCGCGATGATAGGAGGAGGGCGTGTGGGCCCGGGCCTGCCTATAAACTGAGAGGAGGTGAAGTTGGGGTGTTGGAAACCAGTGAGCGCAAAAAAATCCATCTGATGATGCACGATCTGGACCGTTATATATAGTCTTGGCAAATGTTATTATAGGGGGATTTCAGTCATGACAGCATCGGCGTGATTGGGGGCAGAGGGGTGCTCCACGACGGCAGGGAGAGGAACAAAGACGCTGCTGCGGTAGAGGAGGAAGACGCCCGAGACAAAGACGAGCTTCCCGATGACGGCCAAGAGGATCCAATCGGAGGTATGGAGCAAGCGGTTGTAGAGGACCTGCTGGACCACGAAGGTGGCGATGGTGAGGATGATGGTGATGGGGAGGGTCTGCTTGTTCCTGAAGCCCCTGAGGATGAAGGCGAGGATGACGACCTGGCAGAAGGGGCAGAGGATGAGCATGGGGAGGAAGATGGCGAGATTCTTGTCCTGGAAGATGGTCATGATGTGGGGGGTGCCGACGCTGACGATGGGGGTGTACCAGCCCACGACGAGGACGGCGTGGAGGCAGCTGACCGGGAGGGCGGCCTCCAGGACCTGGGAAGGGGACATGATGAGGCGCTTGGTATGGGCGGTGGGGGGCAGGCCCATGAGGAGCATGAGGGGGCTGACGAAGGCGAGGAGGAGCATGATGATCGGGGGCTCTTCGACGGAGAGCGGGGCCTTGATGAAGATGCCGAGCTGGGCGCAGAGGAGGAGGGCGTAGATGCTCCAGCGAAAGATGCGGAGGGTCTTGAGGACGGTGGCCTTATCCTGGTTGGGGGCGAACTCGGAGGGGTGTTTGGTGTGCTCCAAGGTGAGGCCAATGATGCTGAGGGAGAAGAGGAGCATGGTGGTGACGGCGATATCCCAAAAGCCCAGGGCAGGGAGGGCCAGGAAGCATCCGGAGCCACCGAGGTACATGCTGGAGATGAGGGCCTCGCGCTGGATGCCCCTGTTATAGAGCTGCTCGTCGTCGTCTGGCTCCAGATCCTCTGTGGCATCATCGCCCTGCGAAGGGACAGAGAGGAGCGCATTGCTTTCCACCATGTCTGGTCGATAGTCGTAGTAATAGTAGTAGTATGCGGGATGGGTGTTGGACTCTATGCAGGAGAGGGCAAAGTAGAGGATCCTGGAGAGGAGGGTGTAGATGAAGTAGATGACGGCGACCTCGAGGCAAAAGAGGGCATTGAGGAGGGGAAGCTCTGTGGCCGTATCGGTCTGATTCTGATGATTGAGGGAGGTGAGGGTGGCGCTGAGGGAGAGCGTCAGGGTGAAGGCCAGGAGGGGGGGATAGACGGAATGATCGACGAGTCTCATGGCCTCCCTGCCCACCTAGCAAAGTGTATATATATATATCGGATCAATTTTCATCATCCGTATGACGCTTCACGAGATAGCCAATGTGGTTACCGCGGCGATTGATGAGAGACGAAAGGCCCGTATTGCCGAGATTCGTGAAAAGGAGAAGGTGTTCTTCGACAAGCTGAAGCGCATTGGACTGAAAGATGCCCAGATCGAGGGGGTGGAATGGCTTTCGGCAACGTACGATTTAGGGCTGAGCTGCATCCTGGGGGACGGGATGGGGTTTGGCAAAACGGCACAGTCGATCTTCTTCCTGTTCCGGCTGCGTTCCATTGGGGTGAATGGCCCCTTCCTGATTGCAGTGCCCTCCAACGTGCTTGCGTCGTGGACACAAGAGCTGAATGATTGGAGCAGTCGGTGGCTCCAGCATATTGGCGAGTATGCGAGGTTCAACGTCTATACGTAAGTTCTGAATGTTTTGCTCTGAGCTCTGAGCTTCAAGCTTTGAGCTTCGAGCTTCAAGCTTCAAGCTTCAAGCTTCAAGCCTCAAGCTTCAAGGCACTAGGGACTAACATAGCCTGTGCAGGTTCCATGGGCCTGGACGGAGACCTCCCCGTACGGACAGTCAGATTGTGCTGACCGCGCACAAGACGTTTGGGATCGACTTTGACCTTGTGAGCTCGTTCATTCCCAAGTGGCATGTGGTGCTTGTGGATGAGGCGCACAAAGCCAAGGACGAGCAGACCAATTTCAGCAAGTACCTGCCGCAGCTGGAGGCGGACATGTACTGCCTGCTATCCGGGACGATCGTGCACAACGACATTGAGAACGAATTCGCGCGGATCATGGAGTTGGTCATACCCAAGCCGCTGAGTGACCTGGTGGACATGAAGGTGAGTCATTTTCATGTTTGAATGTGTTAGGAGTTATGACGTGAATGTGTATGATGAAAAGACATTGCTGAAAAACGTGATGATCAAGACGAAGGCATCAAGCAGCCGAGCCGACAGAGACGTGGTGGTGGTCGGGGAGGATGACGGGGGGTCGCTGAAAATCAACGAGGATGCCCTGCTCGGGGCGCAGAAACTGCTTCGTTGCTTCCGGCTACGGAGGGAGCTAGAGGACAGAGATCTCAAAGGCAAAAAAACGTGCACCGTGCTTATTGAAAAGAGCAAGGCGCAGCAAGAGATCTACGAGGCTCTGAGTCAACAGAAGGCGAACAAAAATTTCCAGAACCAATGCGACCTACACCCATTTCTCTACGAGAAGGGAGCCAGCGTCCCAGATTTGGAGAAGGAGGGGCAAGAGGATAAATTCGTTCAGGCAGCCATCGAGAGGTCCAACAAGGTTAGTTTCATTCTGGAGGCGTTAAAGATTCTGCTATCCGAAGGTGGGCACAAGGTGCTGATTTTCAGCAAGTCCATTCCCGTCATCTTTATCCTTGCGATGGTGATCCGAAAGCAAGGGTATATAGTCAATTTTATCATAGGGGACACGAAAATGGCGGAGCGTACAAAGATCCAAAACCAGCTCAACGATCCTGCGAATCCGCTGCAGGTGCTAATTCTTTGCACGGATGCGATGGCGGAGGGGGTGCAGCTGCACGGGGCGGACACTGTGATTTTCCACGACCACCATAGCAACCCACAGATGGACAATCAGGCGGAGGGCCGGGCGTACCGAAAGCGGCAAACGAAGCCCGTGCTGGTTTTGCGGCTTGTTCTCCAAGACTCGGCCGAGGAAAACACGCTGAGGGGTTGGCTGCAGCAAAAGCGAACGATGCACTTGCGGCTGGAGTACGACCTCAAGGACGCGGAGATTGCAGTGGCCATGAATCAGGAAGCTACGATGAAGCGGCTCACGATCCGGGGCACCGGCGACGGGGAGCTTAAAAAGCTGCTTCAAATGCGGGAGCGGTACACGGAATTGCCAGAGCGCAAGGTGTATGACGATGTGGAGGTGACGTGGCTGGCGTCCTCCTCTTCCTAGGGGATGTAGAGGCCAGCGGCGCAGAACTGGCAGGAGGACATGCCATAGGCGGAGTAGAAGCCGATGCTGCACTGGGCGCAGGACTGGGCCGCCTGGGTGTTGGAGTAGGTCCCAGGGAGGCATTGGAGGCAGATGCTGGAGGAGGCACCGCCTGTGGAGCCTGTGGAGTAGGTGCCTGTGGGGCAGAGGAGGGTGCAAGGGGAAGTGGCCTGGAGCTGGGTGGAGTACTGGCCCTGGGCACAGAGGATGCAGACGGCGCTGGAATTGGGGTTGGCAGATGGCAAGGCCCATGTGCCCGGGAGGCAAGGGGTGCAGGTGGTGGAGGCGGTGGTGGAGGCGTAGGCGCCCTGGGGGCAGGCGGTGCAAGAGGCGAGGGCGCCCGAGGCGGTGGAGAAGGTGCCGTTGGGGCACAGGGAGCAGGACGTGAGGCCCATGGCGGTCTGGAACTGGCCTGTGTTTTGAAGGAGGTTGTTAGTTTGTCTGAGAGCGTATCTGAGAGCGTATCCGAAAGCCTACACCCAAAAGCCTATCTGAAAGCTGATCCGAAAGCATATCTGAGAGCGTATCCGAAAGCTGATCCGAAAGCTGATCCGAAAGCCTATCCGAAAGCCTATCCGAAAGCCTATCCGAAAGCCTATCCAAGAGCAAAAATCCAAGAGCAAAAATCCGAAAGCTGAAGCAAGAGCAAAAATGCGAAAGTAGGACCTGGAGCACAAAGGGTGCAAGGGCCTATTTGGCCATTCCCGGTGCTGTAGGTGCCCTGGGGGCAGGACTGGCAGACCGAGACGGGGGTCGAAGGGGAGTAGGAGCCCAGAGGGCAAAGGATGCAGGCTTGGACGGAGGTGATGCCCTGCGCCTCAGATGGCGTGTCAAACATAAAACAAATAAAACATTCAAAAATTCAAAAACCTGGGTTGGGGTGTAAGAGCCAGAGGGACAATTGGAACAGGCGCCTGTCAATCGATATCAGCCTTCCCACTACAGACTTAGGAGGCACACGGACCTTGTGCTGTAGCGCCCATTGCAGAGGAGTAGGTGCCAAACGGGCATTGCTGACATTGTGTTGTGGCCTGGAGTGGAGCGTAGGAGCCTGCAGGGCACTGAAGACAGGCTGCCGTGCCGTTGGTGAGCCCCAGGCCCGTGGCGTAGGTTCCCTGTGGTGTGACAAGCACGTGAGCATGTACCAAAAACAAAAGGCAGGAAGGAGACACCTGGGTGCAATTAGCACAAGGGACCGCAGACGCCAGAGCAGAGGAGTATGTGCCCTGAGGGCATATCTGGCAGGCCACTGCAGCGGTTGCGCTCTGGGCTGTGGAAAAGGAGCCAGCCGAGCAGGCCTTGCAAGTGGTGGAGGCCATAGCTTGGGCGCTGTAGGTGCCAGAGGGGCATGGGAGGCACTGAGTGGAATTGGGGGCAGAGGAGTAAGAGCCAGGAAGGCAGGTGTCACAGAACATGGACGAGGAGGGGATGGAGATGTATCCCGCGTTGCAAATGCACTGGGAGACCTTGGCGGCAAGGGAGGGAGAGAGGGAGTTGGAGGGACAGGCGAGCTGGGTCTGGCCTCCTGGACAGTAGGATCCAGCGGGGCACGGGTTGCACTGGGCGGATTGAAGGAAGAAGCCAGGGAGGCATGAACAGGCTGAGATGGAGGACTGTCCTTGGGAGGAGGCGGAGTTTGGGTAGCACTGGACGAGGGAGGTATTACCCTGGCAGTAAAAATTGGGAGGGCATATTTGGCATGGCGCTGTAGAGGAGGAGGAGTAATAGCCAGGGACGCAGATGCATTGGGTTTGGCCTGCAGCGAGAGTCTGGGAGTAAGGGCCGCAAGGGCTGGCGATGCCGCTGGTGCAAGTCTCGTTGAAGGGGCACGGGACGCATGCTCCCGTCAGGTCCAACATGTAGCCAGGAATGCAGATGCACTGAGTGGAGGAGGTGGCATTGACGGGGCTCATGGAATTGGCGGGGCACTGATTCTGCACGCCATTGCCAGGGCACCAGAAGCCCTGGGGGCAAGGGCTGCACGCGAGCTGGCCAGTGGTTCCAGGGAGGCAGATGCAGTCGGAGTAGACGGACGGGTAGAGTGTCTGGGCCTGGCTCATAGCCCTGCATGGGATGGGCATGGATTCGCCGCCTGCGAAGCGTTAGGGTCAGGGTCCTGAAGCTCATTTGTAAAACAAAAAGCCATACCTGGACAGTAGTAGAGCAAGGAGGCGGGGCACGGGGCGCATGGAGAGAGGGTATTGGTCCTGTAATAGCCTGCGTTGCACGTGCAGCTGGCGATGGAGGGGCTGCCGGAAGGGGAGGTGGAGTTGACACAGGCGGTGCATGCCGTGGAGCTGGTGTAGGAGTAGGTCCCTTGAGGGCAGAAGTTGCAAACGACGTTGAGCGTGATACTGATGGTGTAGAATGCGCCAGCATTGCATGCAAAGGTGGTGGAGCCAGGGGGGCTCCAGGCATTGTCTGGAACTTTGTTGCATATGTCGATGGTGGTCCTATCGCCCACAAGGACGGTGGCATCGTAGGTGTTGGCTGGACACTGGAGGCATGTGGCCGAGTCGTTGGAGGTGACGTTTTTGTACGTGCCTGGAGGACAGGGCACACAACCGCCCTGCTGAGCGTAGTAGCCTCGGATGCAGAGGCACTGGGTTTGTAGAGCCGTGGCGTTGGCGAGGGTCGAAGTGAGCGCAGAGCAGGCGGTGCAGAGGGTGCTGCCCTGGGTCGAGGAGTAGGTGCCTATGGCACATGGGGAACAGGCGCTGGCGCCCTGGGAGGACTGATAATAGCCAGCGGAACACAGGAGGCACGAGGCGAGGGCGGTCTGATTGGGGGCTGTGGAGTAGGAGCCCTGGGGACAGCGGAGGCAGGTCGTGGAATTGAGGAGGGGCGCGTAGGATCCAGGGGCACAGAGTTGGCAGGGGACGGGGGAGGCGAGGGCGGTTTGCCATGAGCCCTTGGGGCAGAGGGTGCATTGTGACGCCATGGACGCTGAGGCGAAGGTGCCCTGGGAGCAGGGGGCGCAGGAGGAGGCTGCCACTTGTCCTGGGTTGAAAGTGCCTGCTGCACACGGGAGGCAGGCCAGGGAGGAGGTGGTGGAGGCATAGGTGCCTGTCTTTGTGGTTAGATATATGTTTAGCATCCAACATCAAGAAGGTACCTGCAGCACAAACTGTGCAGGTGGTGGCGTTGGGCGAAGAGGCAAAGGTGCCAGCAGAGCACACGAGGCACTGAGTTTGGGAGTTGAGATTGGGAACCTGGCTGTAAGTGCCTGTCGGGCAGCCCTGCCATTATTGTGTGAGTCGAGCCTCAAAGCCTCAAAAGCTTAGAGTTGGATACAGGCCTGTATAGAGGTGCCACCGCCGCAGTAAAAGCCTGGCGGGCATGCCTGGCAGAAGGGTCCCAGGCAGGTGGAGGCACCTAAAACGTAGGCTTAGATGCATGCTTTCTGGGCTAGAATCATCATATACCAAAAAAACAAGAAGCCATAAAAATAGGATAAAGACCTGCAGCAGAGCCCGACCTCGAGGGGCACTGGGTGCAGTTGGACGGGCAGCCTACGGAGAACGGGCAGTAGGTGCCTGCGGGACAGGACAGGCATGTTGTAGGGGACTGCAATGTGTAGAACTGGCCTGCCGTGCAGGAGGAGTCCGCTATTGCAGGCAGGAGGAGGAGGAACAGGGGCCAAAAGATGGCAAGCATTTGTTAAGGGTAACGTTGCGCTTACAGATATATATGCTGTAATGGTATTCAAAAAGATGGTAATTTTACTTGTGACTGTGGTAGGATTATTGGGTTTGGAACCTTGTACGGGTCTGATACGGACAAATAGAGAGTATCCGTACTGCTGCAGCAGTATGTTGACGAATGTGCCATTTTCGACGTGCTGCCTTCCTGGGGGCACAGGGTGCGATACTGTTGTGACGAGCGATGCAGCCACCCTGAATGAGGATATTGCGTGGGCCTTTGTACATACGGGGCAAATGGTATTTCATTCTTTTATTATAATTATTATTTTGTATGATGCTTTTTATCGACACGACGGCAGCACGCGCCGCCTCATGTGACCACCAATTACATCTGCCCAGCAAAGTGCGATACTGAAGGCGCTGTGATGGAGACAAACAATTACGCTGTGTACCAGGCAGTGCCTAACATGTACTATACGTTCAACCCGGACTGCCTTGGGTACACCGTCAAGCACACGTGCGAGGATGTAGCATGCTGGGTAAAATGCGCCGATTGCCCGTACGGCCAGTACGGCGGGGACTCGTGCGATATCGTGAGCCCTACAACCTGTACGGACTGTGTCACCTTTCAAGGGAGGTATCTCCTGCCTGGGCGCGACTGCAACGACATCCGGTTGTGGACCGTGTGCACGCCCTGCACGCCTGTGTCAGAGTACACCCTCGACCAGCAGACGGGGAAGCTGCTCCTGAACGCCTGTCCGCCCTTTCAAAACAACATGGGCTACACCACCAAGGCGAATGTGGTGTGCAAGCCATGCGTGAGCTGCATCGGGGACGTGTACTACTTTGCAGGGGAGCAGGACCAGGTCAAGTGTGTGACGGAGCCCGAGAGGCAGTGCATTTACACGTACCGCGATGCCAAGGGCGCAGCCCAGACTACGCCTATGCCATTTGTGTGGGGCAAGGCTCGGATGCATGGGCAGTACTATGCGGATGTGAACTCGAATGGCGTGGGGGACACGCTCCCACAGTACAGCCCGTGTGCAAACTGGGCCACAGTTTCTGTAGGGTACATTGCGAATCCCCTTGTTTCTTCTGCTGGGCTGCCTTGGAGCTCGGACTGCGATGTGCAAAAGGTGCTGCTCTGCTTTCTGTTATTGGTGCTCTTCTTCTTTCGGGGGCTAACCCCCCAAAAATAAAGGTGGGGATGTGTGCGCAAGGGTACTACTACAAGCTCCAGGATGGAACCTGCAACGCGTGCCCGAACGAGGGTCAATCCACGCCGGCTGGATTCTCTGCACATTGTAATTGCTCGTCTGGGTATGCGCGACAGGATCAGGTCATTTTCTTTTACTTTTTCGGCCCAAGCCTTCCGCAAAGGCTTTCGATAAAACTGACGAACCAATCAGGTGGTGGCGGCGTTTGGCGCGAGCGCAAGCGTGCCGTCGGGCTTCGAGACGGAGCACTGCTTCTCGTGTCTGGGCGAGATCAGCCTCCTGTTTCGCAGCGTATACATGCCAGAGTACATGATATGCCCTGGGCTGACGCGCTGCGAGGGAGATGGTCAGTACGTGAGCGCAGACGGGCAGAAGTGCGTACAGTGCCCCGCAGGTGCCTTTGCGACGAGCAAGCGGGACGGGTGCCTTATGTGCAATGCCGGGACATACCAGGTGGGGAACGGGTGCCAGGCATGTGACACGAACCTGGAGCTGTGCCCCTACAGCGGGATGACGGCACCACTGACGCAAGTGATGAGCTGTGGGGCTGGGCTCATGCTGAAAGTGTCGGGGAATTCGTTGGTCGCCAATACATGCGAGACGTGTCAGCTGTGCGGGGAGGGCACGCCATACATCTTTGCGGAGGGCCACAATCTGAGCAATCCATGCGAGCAGGCTGGTAGCCAAGGGGGAGGACCTGTGCACTACTTTGCGTGCT
>Ga0214201_1000343_pt1 | contig 17262 bp, 18 predicted proteins | sample TroBogEpilimnion_32_FD_153039 | JGI IMG/M metagenome (GOLD analysis project Ga0214201, IMG submission 153039) | Freshwater microbial communities from Trout Bog Lake, WI - 29MAY2009 epilimnion | ecosystem: Environmental > Aquatic > Freshwater > Lake > Epilimnion/Euphotic zone | place: Trout Bog...
GTGCGGCAATGGCGTCGTCGAGGTTGCGTCCACCGATCCGAAGTCCTCGTATCCCCACGATTCCTCCGAGGCTCAATACCGCCATCTCGCTCTTGCCGCCACCGAAGTCACACACCATGGACCCAACGGGCTGATCGAGGGGGAGCTCTAACTCCAGCGCGGCAGCGAGCGGCTGGGTGACGAGGCGAACCGACGTCGCTCCCGCCTCAACTGCAGCCTTTCCGAGCGCTCGACGCTCAATCGCCGTCGCCGTCCCAGGAACCGACAAGATGACCTTGGGTCGTCCAAATCGGCCTCCTCCGCCGACACGGTAGAGGTACCGAAACATCCGAACCGCAACGTCGTAGTCGGCGAGGGCTCCCTCGACGATTGGTGCCGCAGCCCGCGTTGGCTTGGTGGTTGACCCAATCATCTGCTGCGCATTGGTCCCAATGGCGACGACGGCTCGGGTCCGGCCATCAATGGCGACCACCGTTGGCTGGTCGACCACGAGCCCATGCTCTCGGCTCGCCATTCGACACCGCGTCGTACCGAGATCAATTGCCAACTCTTGGGCCACGGCCCCATCGTAGGGCGAAGCCACCCGACAAGACGGTGGGCAGGTTGAAGAAATACGCTGGTGCTCTTGTCAAACGATGGGTTTCCCGACGACGACCTCCCCGAGGAGGACGACGGAGCAATGGAGCTCGGAGGAGAACACGCCGACGAACAGCATCGTGGTGGCCCTGGGCCTAACCACGAGCGGACGTGGGTCCACCCTTCGGAGTTTCGTCGCTTCGTCGATCTGCGCGCCCCGAATCGAGCCCCGCAACTCACCGCCGCTGACCAAACCCGACGAGCAGCCATCACTGCTGCGGCGATAGCGTTCCTCATCACCGGCTTGATGCTGCTCAACTTGCACCCCATTGCCGCCACGTCGACGACCACGTCGACCACGTCGCCCGTGGTCGCCCAACTCGACGTCACCGTCGTGAGCGTCGACGTTCCGGCGGGGACCACGACGACGACCCAAGGCCAGACGGTGCTGCAGACCACCGCTCACGATCATCAAGGCGCAATGGTGATTGGAGTGCTCCCCCACTCTCCCGCAACTGCTGTGCTGCACCAAGGCGACGTGATCACCACGTGCAATGCGGTGCCCGTCCACACTGCGAGCGACCTCAACTCGTGTGCGAACGCCGCCGGCGCTACCCGCACGTTGTGCCTCACCCTCACTCGCCATGGGGCACTGCTGACGACCAACGTGGTGCTGACCAAGAAACCGTAAGGTGAGCGACATGACCGGACCGAGTGATGACGCAGCTTTGCCTGGGATGTTCGGAGATCTCTTCCGAATGCTCGGGAGTCAGAACCCCACGCAGATGTGGAGCGAGTCCGCTCGTGCCCTCGCGGTGAACGTGGCAACTGCTGGGGTGAGCGAAGGGACGGTCGATCCCGTTGAGCGCATTGCCTTGGAGGGACTCTGCGACGTCGCCGTCATGCGCGTCGACGCGGTCACCGATGGCCTCCTCGCTGGCGCATCGCATCGATTGGTCGCACTCAGTCGAAGCGAGTTCGCCTTAGCCACCCTTTCAGCGTGGACGCCTCGCATCGAAGCAATGGTGGCGGCACGACCACCGCAGGTCCTCCCTTCATCCGGCGATGACCAGCCGGTGGAGATGGAGGCCATCATCAATCAAATGCTGACGGCAGTCGGACCGATTCTCCTCGGCATGCAGGCTGGATCTGCAGCTGGACACCTTGCTCGCGAGGCGCTCGGGCTCCACCACCTCGCCCTTCCTTCGACGCCCACCGACGCGATCACGATTGTGCCGACCAACGTGATCGCCTTCGCTGCCGATTGGTCTCTCGACGCCGATGCCGCTCGGCTCTGTGCCCTCGTGCGTGAGCGTATCGCCGCGCAGTTGTTCGCCGTCCCCCACATTGCCGAACGACTCGATAGCTTGCTCGCTGATGCGAGCACAGAGGCCGGAGTTGCGCTGACCAACCTCTTCAGCGAGCTCCAGGGTGGCTCCTTCGATATGACGGCAATGCTGGCCGATCCGGAGCACATGCTCGAATCACTCGCCACGCCCAAGCAGCGCTGGGTGGCCAGTCAACTCTCTGCACTGGTGACCGCAATCGAGGCAGTCGTCGAACGCTTCACGCTCGCAGCACTCGAGGGACTCCTCGGGAGCGGCGCCACAGTTCTCGAGGCGTATCGGCGAGCCGCCACCACCTACGGACAAGGCGGGGAGGGCGCAGCAGCGCTCTTCGGCCTCGACCGATCCGCAGCGCAAATTGACCGTGGGCAGAAGTTCGTTCGAGGCGTGGAAGAGCGCGCTGGCGTGGACGGCTTGCTCAACCTCATCCGTCGAACCGACGGGCTGCCGACTCCAGCAGAACTCGACGCTCCTGGCCTGTGGCTCGAACGCTTGGAGCTCTCGGCCCCCTAGGCCTGGTCGCCCTCGTCGAAACCGAGGTCCCACTCGAGCGCCAAGTGCTCTCGCTCGGCGTCGCGAACGACCCGCTCGCGGTTGCGTCGGAACTGCGGGTCGTGCGGAGGCAGGAGCACGAGCCGGGCGTTCACTCGGTCACGGAACGCATCGATGATCGCTGGGTCGCCCGAGTCGGACTGGATATCCCAGTGCGGGGCAACAGGACCGAGGTACACGATGCGGACGTGGCCGATTGGCTCAATCACTTCAGGCTCAGTTGCTGCTGACTGCTCTGCCACGGCGACCTCCTAGTGCTGCACGGCGTAGTCCTTCATCCTACAAGGAAGCGGCTGGGCGAATACCCGAAATTTCTGCCAAACTGTTCACCCATCGCTCACACGCCGTTTACAGAACGCCGCGAGACTGTGCAGTGGCGATGCTCAGGATGCTCACAGCATTCTCTATTGACTCGCTAGAGAACTAAGCGCACGGTGGAGAGGACGAGAGGGGGTCCCAAATGGACACGACATGGATGAGCGAAGGCAAGTGCCGAGAGGTTGACCCGGAGTTGTTCTTCCCAAGCGATGGCGTTGGTGTGATCAAGGCTCGCAAGGTCTGCGCCCAGTGCCCCGTTCAGGCCCAGTGCCTCGAGTACGCCCTTGACAACCAAATCGAGCACGGCGTCTGGGGCGGTGCCTCTGAGCGTGAGCGCCGTCGCCTGCTTCGGACTCGCCGGGGGGCGTCCGTTCAGGTGAACTAGCGCTTCGCAGTTCGGTGCTGCGGACCTGCCGAGAGGGCGGAGGGTGAGTCGGAAGCGACCACCCTCCGCCCTCGTCGCGTGGAACACTTCGATGATGCTGCAGAGTGCGATCAACGTGAGCGAGGGTCGAGACCCGAACCTGATTGACACCCTGGTGGCCGCTGGTGGACCAACGGTCGTCGACTGCCACAGCGACCCCCACCACCACCGCAGTGTCCTCACTCTCCTCGGTCCGGCCGATGCAGTGGTTGCTGGGGCTCTCGGGATCCTGAGCGCAGCACGCCGCACCCTCGACCTCGTTTCCCACGAGGGCGTCCACCCTCGCTACGGCATCGTTGACGTCGTACCCTTCACGCCGTTCCTCCCCAACCGGGATCCATCGACCGCCGTTGACTTCACTGAGGCATCAGCGGCCGCAACCACCTTCGCTGCAGCTGCAGCCAGCCGGGGACAAGCAACCGCGACCTACGGCGTCGACGGCTCGTTCGCCACCTTGCCCGAACTCCGGCGTCACCTACGAACCACACCGACGCCCGAGGCGCATGCCGGGATCATCAGCGTCGGCGTGCGTGACGTACTCATCGCCTACAACGTGATCGTGACTGGGCTCGATTCGTCGGCGCTCGCCCAGGTTGCGAGCGCAGTGCGGTCGCCTGAGCTCCGCACGCTCGGACTCACCCTCGGCGACGGACCAGACGCCGTACTCCAGGTGAGTTGCAACATCGTTACGCCGTTCACCCTCACCCTCGACCATGTGGTCGACCGCGTGGCCGATACGCTCCCCAAGGGAGCCAGTGTTCTGCAGGGCGAACTCGTGGGCCTCATGCCCGCTTGGGCCCTCACCGCACTCCCCCCGGGGCGGTGGTCCGAACTCGGCGTGTCGCCGTCCTCAACGCTTGAGGCACACCTCAAGCACTCGTAATTCCTAGGAGGCGCTCACCGCGACGGTGCGGCGCTCGACCGCACGGGCACGACGGAGACGGCGGCGCTCACGCTCGCTCATTCCTCCCCAAATACCGAACTTCTCCCCGTTGGCGAGGGCGTACTCGAGGCAGTCGTTCTGGACGACACATCCACGGCACACTTCCTTCGCCTCCTTGGTGGATGCCCCCCGCTCGGGGAAGAAGAGGTCTGGGTCAACACCCATGCAGTTGGCCTGGGTTTGCCAGCCTTGGTCTTGTCGCCCGTTCAGTACCACGCTTACGTCCATGAGTTCCCCCCGGTCTCGACACCACCTCAATGTGGCACCGATGTAATTACAACGATGTCATTGTCCCCCATATCCATCAATCTGGCAAATGGAACGCCCGAAGGTGGACTGCTCAGGACCTAGCCAGCAGGCCGGAGCAGTCGTCGCTGCTTCAAGAAATCAACGAGGGCGTAGCCGCCAATCTGGTCGTTGGTGGTGTAGAACGTGCGCCCCTTATTCACCCGAGAGATCTGCTCGACGAACGGATACTCCGTTCGGTCGAGGTCGAGGGCGAAGGTATTGATGGTGATTCCTGCCCGAGTGCACCGGAGCACCTCTGCCATGGTCAGGTGCTGGGTGTAGGGAAGCGGCGGGTAGTTGAAGTAGGGCAGGCCGCTCGTCGGATCGATGTGGGAGGTGGGCTCACCATCGGTGATGACGATGATCTGCTTGGTCCCCCGCTCCTTGGCCAGCAGCTTTCGACTGAGCATGAGGGCGTGTTGGAGATTCGTGCCGTACTGATTGTCGTCGAGGGCCAAAGTGGCCACGTCTTCGGGCTTCAGCTCATAAGCCAAGAGCGAGAAGCCCACGATGGCGAAGTAGTCCCGCGGAAACTTCATCGACACCAGCTGACTGAGGGCCATCGCCAGACGCTTCGCTGGGACGAAGTTCCCGCGCATCCCCATCGAGAGCGAGAGGTCGAGGCACAGCACCGTGGCCGACCGAGTGAGCGCTTCGTTCTCCACCACTTCAAAGTCATCGGGCGAGAGGCGGACGGGTGTCCCCCGCCCCGATCGCCGGACCGCGTTGTGGACGGTGGCCGACAGATCCAAGTTCATGGGATCGCCGAACTCATAGGGCTTGGTGGTCTCTTCACGGTCGTGACCGGTGCCAATCAGGGTGGACTGGTGGTCGCCGAGGTCCCCACCACGGATTTGGTCGAAGAGGTCGGCGAGGGCTTGTCGGCCGAGGGCACGAATGCCCTGGGCCGTGAGTTCGAGCTTGCCGCCGGTGTTCTTGAGCACCCCGGCGTCTTGCATGGTCTTGGCCAACTTCGACAGCTGCTCGAGGTGGCGAGCGGCGTCATCGGAGAGGTTCCGACGGATGGACTCAATGTCGAGCTCGGACAACATCGACGGGGTGACCCGACGCTCGAGCATTTCTTCGAGGCGGCCGAGTTCGTTCAGTTGGCTGGCCACGTCGGTGGCCTCCGCCATCGACATCTGCCCCATACCCCGCATCTGGTGCGCGCGGTCCCAACCAGCATCGGGAAAGGCTCGCTCTAAGTTTCGACTGAGGCGGTCCATCTGCCAGTTGAGATCAGCGTTGTCCATGAGTGAGCTCATGAGCGAGGAGAGGTGTGCTCGCTGCTCGGGACTCATGGAGTTCCACATGGCTTGTGCTGCTGCCATCCGGCTCGCCAGTTGCTCGAGGAGGTCGTCGAGGTTCTCTGCCCCGGGGAAGAGGTCACCGAACTCTTCCATGAACTCGCTGAAGGCCTCGTCGGTGTCCTTGCCGTCGGCCCGCATCTCGAGGAGCTCGTTCAAGCTGTCGAGCGCATCTCGCATTCGGCCGAGCGCTTCATCATCCATCGATCCGAGCGCATCGGCCATACCCTGGAAGTAGGTGTCGGTGATGTCTTTGCGGAGTTCTTCCACCATCTGCTCGAACTGCTCTCGAGCCTCGGTCGACACGAAGTCGTAGTGCTGCATGGACTGAATCCGGCCCGGCACGTCGCCGGGGAGGAGATCGAGCGCCATCCGTCGCTCGGCAGTGACCTCGCTCGTGACATCGATTCGCCGATCGTCACCGGATTCGAGCGCCTCGGTGTCGAGTTCGTCAATCGCAGCGCGCTCGAGGGCCTCGATGGCCTTCAGTTGATCGGCGTACTGCGCGAACTGCCCATCAGGATCGCCGCGTTCTTCCAGTTCCCGTCGACGCTGACGCACCTCTTCCAAGATGTCTCGCAGTCCTCGGACCTGTTCCCCATCGGGCTTCTCGAAGCCCTGGCGGAGCAGTCGCTCGAGGGCCTCTTCGACGTCACCGTTCTCGAGCAGGTCATCAGCGAGTGCCGCCAAGAGACCATCAGCGTCCACCTCAGTGAACTCTTGACTCCCATCCCAGGGTCGGTAGACGTACTCGGCGTCCATGGCTTACCGGCGCCGCTGGCGGTAGAGGGCACGAGCGCCCGACGCGTCCTTGTTGAGGCGCTTGGTCAGGTGCAGGCCATCGAGGAGGAACTCGAGCGCTGCTGCCATCTCTTCGGGACCAGCACTCGCTCCAGCGATTGCGCGGGTCGGCGGCTCGAACAGCGGGAGGTCAGCGAGGGTTTCGAGGTAGATCGATGCCGGCAGATCTTCACCAGCGTGGATCACCGTCTCCTCGGTGACCGATTCCACGAGTTCAGCCGAGTCATCGAGGACTACCCGGCGACGGAACACCTGCAGCGTGGCCATGGCCGCGAGTTGTGCGACGAGTTCACTCTCGAGACCATCTTCGAGGGCTTCGAGTTCGATTTTGCCTTGGGTCGAGGTCACCATGGCGGCGAGGTCACTCGGTCGCGGCACCACGACCTGGTCACCGAGGCGCAGCGCCCGTCGGTAGGCATTCGCGATGACGGATTCGTAGTTGGCGACGGTCAAGCGGACCGAGACACCTGATCGCTGGTTGATCGCCGTACTGCGTCGGGCGAGTTGACTGAACTCCGCAACGATTTCAGCGAGGTAGTCCGGAACGATCGTCGGGAGATTCCCGGTATCGACCGAGGCTTCTTGCTGCATGATCTGCACTTCGAGGCCAGTCTCCCTCGGGTAGTGGGTGCGAATCTGGGCCCCGAATCGGTCCTTCAACGGGGTGATGATCCGTCCACGGTTCGTGTAGTCCTCAGGGTTGGCCGAGGCGACGAGCACGAGGTCCAGCGGCAACCGGATGCGGTGGCCACGAATCTGGATGTCCCGCTCTTCGAGCACGTTCAAGAGGCCGACTTGGATGCGCTCGGCGAGATCGGGAAGTTCGTTGATGGCGAAGATCCCGCGGTTGACTCTCGGAACGAGGCCGTAGTGCACGGTCAGTTCATCGGAGAGGTAGCGGCCTTCGGCAACCTTGATGGGGTCGACCTCACCAATGAGGTCTGCAATGGAGGTGTCGGGCGTGGCCAACTTCTCGCCGTAGCGATCCTCGCGGTGGAGCCAGGTGATCGGGGTGTCGTCACCCATCTCAGCAACGAGGTTCTTGGCGTGGCGAGAGACGGGGTGGTAGGGGTCGTCGTTGATCTCCGAGCCAGCGACCACGGGAATCCACTCGTCGAGGAGCGCCACCATTGACCGGATGAGGCGGGTCTTGGCTTGGCCGCGCTCGCCGAGCAAGATGACGTCGTGCCCGGCCAAAATCGCGGTCTCGAGCTGGGGAATCACGGTGTGCTCGTAGCCCATGACTCCCGTCACGAGGGGCTCGCCGGCTGCGATCTTGGCAACCGCGTTCCGTCGAAGTTCTTCAGCCACGCTGACCGAGGTCCAACCAGAACTCCGGAGGGCCCCAAGCGTTGCGGGCAAGGTGGACGGATCGGTCGAAACTGGCGCAGGTGAACTCGGCATGGTTGGAGCCTAGAGGTCATCGGTCCCCCAGTTGCAGACAGGGAAACAACTGGCGACGACCTTCTGAATGGACCTTCCAATCCGGCACTAGATTGACGGAGGCTTGCGAACAGAATCACGACCTCACATGAGGTCGACAGAGAGGAGACCCGTGGCTGTCGACGACGCAACGAGGACCGAGGTCAGCCTCGGTGGACGACGAGGTGGCCCAGATGTCGCCACCCTCCGAACCGACAAGTGGTGGAAGCTTCCAGCCGTCACCGTTGCTGGGCTTTCTGCTTTCGTGGTCTACGCCACGTGGGCGGCATTCTTCGGTGACCAGAACTTCTTCCTCGTCGAGCACAACTTGATTTCCCCCTTCTACTCCCCGTGCCTCGGCCACGTCTGCAAGGCAGCTGGGAACACCGGTTCGCCGTTGTTCGACTGGTGGCGAATCTCCCCTGCGCTCATCATCTTGGTGTTCCCGCTGGGATTCCGAATGACCTGCTACTACTACCGCAAGGCCTACTACCGCTCCTTCTGGCGCTCGCCGGTTGCCTGCGCGGTCCAAGACGCGCACTCGAGCTACAGCGGCGAGACCAAGGCCCCGCTCATCCTGCAGAACATCCACCGCTACTTCTTCTACGCCGGCCTCGTGTTCAACGTGCTGTTGACCATTGACGCCGTCGAAGCCTTCATGTGGCCCGTCGGTGGCGTCCACATGAGCATCGGCACGCTGGTGCTCTGCGCCAATGCCTCGCTGCTCTGGCTCTACTCGCTCAGCTGCCACGCCTGCCGCCACCTCTGCGGTGGTCAGGTGCGGAGTTTCTCCAAGCACCCCATTCGCCACAAGCTCTGGAAGTTCGTGACGCCGCTCAACGCTCGCCACATGCAGTTCGCCTGGGCCAGCCTCATCGTCGTGGCCCTCTCCGACGTCTACGTGCGTCTGGCCGCGAGCGGCGCCATCACCGACATCAAGATCTTCTAGGTCGAGCCGAAAAGGAATCTGAACCCATGGCTACAACCGAACACCACAGTTACGACGTCATCATCATCGGCGCAGGTGGCGCTGGCCTCCGGGCCGCCATCGAAGCCAAGGAGCGTGGCCTCAAGGTCGCACTCGTGTGTAAGTCCCTCCTCGGAAAGGCCCACACCGTCATGGCCGAAGGCGGCGTCGCTGCTGCGATGGGCAACGTCTACGAAGAGGACAACTGGAAGGTCCACTTCCGAGACACCATGCGCGGCGGCAAGATGCTCAACAACTGGCGCATGGCGCAGTTGCACGCCCAAGAGTCGCCCGACCGAGTCCTCGAGCTCGAGGCCTGGGGTGCACTCTTCGACCGCACCAAGGACGGCAAGATCCTCCAGCGTGACTTCGGTGGTCACCGCTACGCCCGCCTCGCCCACGTGGGCGACCGCACCGGCCTGGAGCTCATCCGCACGCTGCAGCAGAAGGCCGTGTCGATGGACATCGACGTCTTCATGGAGTGCAAGATCCTCCGCCTGCTCCGCGACGACAACGGTCGCATCGCTGGAGCGGTTGGCTACTGGCGCCCGACGGGTGAGTTCATCACCTTCGCAGCAAAGGCCGTCATCTTGGCGTCTGGGGGCGTGGGCAAGTCGTGGAAGTACACCTCGAACTCCTGGGAAGGCACCGGTGACGGCCACGCCATGGCGCTGTGGGCCGGAGCTGAGCTCATCGACATGGAGTGCGTCCAGTTCCACCCAACGGGCATGGTGTGGCCGCTGTCGGTGCGCGGCATCCTCGTCACCGAAGGTGTCCGTGGTGACGGTGGCGTGCTCCGCAACAGCGAGGGCAAGCGCTTCATGTTCGACTACGTGGCCGATATGTTCCGGGCCGAGACGGCTGAATCCGAAGAAGAAGCCGACAAGTGGTACGACGACCACACCGCAGGTCGCCGCCCACCAGAACTCCTCCCCCGCGACGAAGTCGCTCGCTCGATCAACGCCGAGGTGAAGGCTGGCCGTGGTAGCCCGCACGGAGGCGTGTTCTTAGACATCGCGACCCGGCGCAGCGCCGAGTTCATCCGTCGCCGCCTCCCGTCGATGTACCACCAGTTCATGGAACTCGCCGGTGTGGATATCACGACCACCCCCATGGAAGTTGGCCCGACGCTGCACTACATCATGGGTGGCGTCCGTGTCGATGCCGATACTGCTGCGACGGGCATCCCGGGCCTCTTCGCCGCTGGTGAAGTCGCCGGTGGTATGCACGGTTCCAACCGCCTCGGCGGCAACTCCCTCTCCGACCTCATCGTCTTCGGCCGCCGTGCCGGCATGGGTGCAGCCGACTTCATCGAAGGCGCATCGGGCGAGCCGACCTTTAGCCAAGCTGAAGTGGACGCGGTCATTGCAGAGGCGCTCGAGCCATTCTCCCGTGAGTCTGGCGAGAACCCCTACGACATCCAGCACGACTTGCAGGAGCTCATGCAGGCCAACGTCGGCATCATCCGCACCGGCGCTGAGATCGACGAGGCGCTGGAGCAACTCGAAGTCCTGAAGGACCGAGCTGCCAACGTCGCCGTCAAGGGCGGCCGGATCTACAACCCGGCGTGGAACCTCGCCACGGACCTCGGTGCGATGCTGACGGTGTCGACGTGCGTGGCCCTCGGTGCCACCCACCGAAAGGAGAGTCGTGGCGGTCACACCCGCGATGACTTCCCGAAGGCTGACCCAGAGCTCGGCAAGGTCAACATGGTCCTGTCCCAACCACAAGGAACGGGCGTCCGTGGGGCCGTGAAGGTCGACCCGCAACCCATCCCTGAAATGCCCGAAGAGCTGAAGGCTCTGTTCGAGGAGGCGAAGTAATGGCTGATGTGACGATGCGCCTGTGGCGCGGCGACCAAGACGGCGGCGAACTCGTCGACTACACGATTGAGGCCCAAGAGGGCGAAGTCGTCTTGGACGTCATCCACCGCCTCCAGGCGACCCAGATCCCCGATCTGGCTTGTCGCTGGAACTGCAAAGCCGGAAAGTGTGGGTCCTGCTCGGCAGAGATCAACGGTATGCCCCGCCTCATGTGCATGACGCGAATGGACCAGCTCCCCGAGGGCCCCGTCACCGTGACGCCCATGCGGACCTTCCCCATCATTCGCGACCTCGTCACCGATGTCAGCTTCAACTTCGAGCAGGCCAAGCGCGTTCCCGCCTTCAACCCGGGCACCGTCCCTGCCGACGGCTTCCGCATGCAGCAAGCGGACGTCGAGCGTGGCCAGGAGTTCCGTAAGTGCATTGAGTGCTTCATGTGCCAGAACGTCTGCCACGTGATTCGCGACCACGAGGAGAACAAGCCCAAGTACGCAGGGCCTCGATTCTTCATTCGCTACGCCGAACTCGAGATGCACCCCATGGACACCAACGACCGTCGTGAACTCGTGCGGGAGAAGATGGGCCTCGGCCTGTGCAACATCACGAAGTGCTGCACTGAGGTGTGCCCTGAGCACATCAAGATCACCGACAACGCCATCATCCCGTTGAAAGAGCGCGTCGTCGACGCCCACTACGACCCGGTGGCGTGGCTTGGCCGGAAGATCTCAGGTCGCAAGAAGCGCACGGCTGACGAGGCCGCAGCGCATCGCCCCTAGGTCTTCGTGAACCTCGACGCAGTCAACCGTGCAGGTGCGGCACTGACCGAGGAGGAATCCACCGCAGCGGTGGCCCTTCTCGGCGGTGCCGCATCGCTCGTTGTGGCCACCGTTGATCCACGGGGGGATGGCGCACCGCGCTTCCTCACCATCACCCCCTCAGCGGTTGAGGTCACGACCGAGGGGGATCTCGCTGGTGCTGCGGTGACCGTGAGCGTCGACGCGGCAACCGCCGCAGCGCTCGATGCAGGTTCGCTCAGCCCCGCTCGTGCCATCGCTGAAGGGCGCACCAAGATCAGTGGCGATGCTGCCCTCCTCGCACGGGCACAGAACCTCTTCGCCTCAGTGCTCAGCCGCGTCGCCCCATGAGGTTTGAGGAGCTCCCCCTGGCCGAAGATGACCGAGGAGCACCCGGTGTCCTCGAACCCTCGTTGATCTTCAGTGATCGCGGGCTGCCGCCTCGGACCGTGCTCTGCTTCTTCCAAGATGTCCTCTCCTCGCTCGCAGCATCGGGTCGCATCACCAAGGTGAGCGAGTTGTCCTCAGAGGTCGGCGTGAATCCCATCTACGCCATGGACGTCGATGGGGCCACCATCAACGTCGTCCACCCTGGCGTCGGGGCGCCCCTCGCCGCAGCGCTCCTCGAGGAGATGATCGCCCTCGGCACGACGAGGGTTGTGGCCGTGGGTGGCGCAGGAGCCCTCATTGAGGACCTGACGCTCGGTCACCCCATTGTGGTGGAGTCGGCACTTCGCGACGAGGGGACCTCGTTCCACTACGCCGCCCCCTCTCGCACGATCGACGCCGATCCTCACGGGGTTGCCGTGCTCGCAACGCTGCTCGCTGAGCGGTCGATTCCCTTCGTGACGGGGCGAGCCTGGACGACCGATGCCATCTACCGAGAGACTCGAGACCGCGTCGACCGGCGCCGGGCAGAGGGGTGCATTGCGGTCGACATGGAGGCGTCTGCGTTCATGGCGGTCGCCAGGTACCGGGGCATCTCCTTCGCGCAACTCCTCTACGCCGGTGACACTTTGGCCGGAGCGCAGTGGGATGAGCGGGGGTGGATGGGGCACGGTGACCTGCGCACCAACCTCTTCGAGCTCGCCGCAGCTGCGGTCGTTCGCCTCTAGGGCACGCGCCGCGGTGGGAGTCCGAGGACGGTGAGCGTCGCATCGACGGTCTGCGATGACCACGCGTCGAGGTTGCTCGGTTCGTCGATCTCCGCGAAGAACCGAGAGAGCACGAGACCGAGGAACCACGAGCTGAAGGCTCTGAGGCTGACGGACGCATCGATGAGGCCGCGGTCCTGCAGGATCGCCAAGGCACCCGCCACGTTGTCGTAGTGCGCACTCTGATGCCGAGCGATCTCGGCCAAGACCTCTGGGCGGTACACCGCTGCACCGAGTGCGTTGATGCGGCGGTGGCGGTTTTTGGAGGGTTCACTCGAGCCGCAGCGCTCAACTTCACTGATCACGAGAGCAACGACATCGTCCACCGTGGTCGCAGCCTCTACCGCTGCCCTGAACTCCTCGAGCCCCAACGACAAGGTTGCGACGTAGCGTTCGACCAGTGCTGCTTGGACGAGGCCCTCCCGACTTCCGAAGTGGTGGTAGATCGACCCGTAGGAGCTCTCGGACTCCTCGAGGATTCGAGCGACGCGCACCGATGCTTCACCGGTTTCTTCCATGTCGGCCATTGCCGGGTGCAAGATGGCGAGGTAGGTCGCACTTCTAGGGCGTCCAGCGTCGCCTGGGGAAGGAGTCATCGACCGTCTTCCTCCTTGGGAATTGGGCACAACTGCAGCCTATTCCCCACAGCAATTGCCACCGTGCCTGTGCGCTGTGGGTTCGGTGGATCGCCGGCGACGTGTGCGACGAGCAGTTGGCGATCGCTCGGAGGTGCAGCACCACGCGACGAGGCCACCGTTCGAGCGATCAGTCGCTCTCCCGGTGGCCCGCAGAACCGTCGGTGCTCGAGCGTCAGCCGATCAGACCGAGCGCCTTCACATCATCACGCTCGCCGAGGAGCTCGTCGGTGGTGGCTTGAACGCGACCCTTGGCGAACTCGTCGTGCTCGAGGCCCTCGAGAACCGACCAGCCGCCCTCGCCGTCAGCGATGACCGGGTAACCGAACTGGAGACCGGCGGGGACGCCGTACTCACCGTTTGAGCACACGGCCACCGACACCGAGTCACCAGGAGCGGTCTTGGTGCGAAGACCCACCACGGTGTCGATCGCAGCGTTGGCAGCAGATGCTGCAGAGGAGGATCCACGAGCCTCAATGATGGCGGCACCACGCTTCTGCACGGTGGTGATGAAGTCACCCTCGAGCCATGCCTGGTCAGTGATGACCGACGTCGTGGGCTGGCCACCAATCGTGGAATTGGCGAAGTCGGGGAACTGCGTGGCGGAGTGGTTGCCCCAGATCGCAATCTGCTTGACGTCGGCAACGGACACGCCAGCCTTCTTGGCCAGCTGGGTTTGCGCCCGGTTCTGGTCGAGGCGGGTCATGGCGAACCAGCGGTCTGCTGGCACCTCAGGAGCGTTGCTCCGAGCGATCAGGCAGTTGGTGTTGCAAGGGTTGCCGACCACGAGGACGCGCACGTCGCTCGCCGCGTTCTTGGCGATCGCTTCGCCTTGGGGCTTGAAGATGCCGCCGTTGACGCTGAGCAGGTCGCCTCGTTCCATGCCCGCCTTGCGCGGGATCGAGCCAACGAGCAGCGCCCATGAGGTGTTGGTGAACGCCGTGTCGAGGTTTGAGGTGGCCTCGATACCAGCGAGTAGCGGGAACGCACAGTCGTCGAGTTCCATGACCACGCCTTCGAGTGCCTTCATCGCTGGCTCGATCTCGAGCAAGCGGAGCACGACGGGCTGATCCGCACCGAGGAGCTGGCCGCTGGCGATGCGGAAGAGGAGCTGGTAGCCGATCTGACCAGCGGCGCCGGTGACGGTGACATGCAGGGGTGACTTGGCCATGGAGATTCCTTGTTCGTGTTGGGGGTGGGTGTTTTGTACTGCGAGGAGGTTAGAGGCGGTCGACGATGGCGCTCGCGAATTCGGAGCACTTGACCTCGGTGGCGCCCTCCATCAAGCGGGCGAAGTCGTAGGTCACGACTTTGTCGGCGATCGTCGCCTCGAGGGCGGTGATGATGTCCTTGGCAGCGTCGGTCCAACCGAGGTGCTCGAACATCATGACGCCCGACAGGAGCACGGAACCGGGGTTGACCTTGTCTTGGCCGGCGTACTTCGGTGCCGTGCCGTGGGTGGCTTCGAAGATTCCATGGCCGGTGACGTAGTTGATGTTGCCACCAGGAGCGATGCCAATACCGCCGACTTGGGCAGCCAAGGCGTCGGAGAGGTAGTCACCGTTCAAGTTGGTGGTGGCGATCACGTCGAACTCAGCCGGACGGGTGAGGACCTGCTGCAGCGTGATGTCGGCAATGGAGTCCTTCACGAGGACCTTGGACCCGGGCTTGCCACCACAGTCATCCCAACCAACCGCCACATCGGCGAACTCTTCACGGACGAGCTCGTAGCCCCACTTCATGAAGGCACCTTCGGTGTACTTCTGGATGTTGCCCTTGTGGACAATGGTGACCGACTCACGGCCCATCTCGAGTGCGTACTGAATGGCGGCTCGGATGAGACGCTTCGAACCCATCTCCGAGATGGGCTTGATGCCGATTCCTGAGCCCTCACGAACGTTCCAGCCCATCTCGTCAGCCAAGAAGCGACGCAGCTTCTCGACCTCGGGGGTGCCGGCTTCGGCCTCCATGCCGGCGTAGATGTCCTCAGTGTTCTCGCGGAAGATCACCATGTCCACTGCTTCTGGGTGGAGCACTGGAGAGGGCACACCGGTGAACCAGCGCACCGGGCGCAAGCACACGTAGAGGTCGAGGAGCTGGCGCAGCGCCACGTTGAGCGAGCGGATGCCGCCGCCAATGGGCGTGGTGAGGGGCCCCTTGATGCCGATCAAGTGGTCGCGGAACGCCTCGACGGTCTCATCGGGCAACCAGTTGCCGGTCTCGTTGAACGCCTTCTCGCCGGCGAGGACTTCTTTCCACTCGACGGTCTTGCCGTACTTCTTCGCAGCAGCGTCCAAGACCAACTTGGCCGCCGGCCAAATGTCGACGCCCGTGCCGTCACCTTCGATGAAGGGGATGATGGGGATTTCTGGAACGTACAGGGTGCCGTCGGCGCCCATCGTGATCTTTTCAGCCATAGGGGCATTCTACGCCGGGTCCGAGGGGGCTCCAGAAGACCGGGACTACCGCGTGGCCAGCCGCTCCGTGATCTCTCTCGTGGCTGTCGACAGGTTGAGTGTGTAGAAGTGCAAACCGGGAACGCCGCGTTGCAGGAGCTCGGAGCACAGATCGGTGGCGAGGTCGATTCCCGCTGCTCGCACCGCGGCATCGCCACCTTCGGCGTGGGCCCGCTGGAGCCGCTCAACGAGCCAGGTCGGCACCACTGATCCCATCTGCGCCATGCGATCCACGGCGCCGAGGGTTGTCACCGGCATGATGCCCGGGAGCACTGGCTTCTCGACGCCGCGCTCATGGAGATCCTCGACGAGGGCACTCCACCGATCGGCTTCGAAGAGCATCTGGGTCACCGCGAAGTCGGCCATGGAGAGCTTCTCAGCGAGACGGTCACGATCGGCGGTCATCGACCGAGAGCGAGGGTGACCGTCAGGGTGAGCGGCCACGCCAATCGAGAACGCACCGACACTGCGGGCGAGCGCCACGAGTTCGCTGGCGTAGGTCAACTCCCCGGTGATCGCATCAGGATGAGTGGGCGCATCGCCACCGAGTGCCATGAGGTTGACGATGCCCGAGGCGAGGTAGGACTCAAGGATCTCCACGAGTTCCGCTCGGGTGTGGGCCACGCAGATGAGGTGGGCCATGGGCGTGAAGATGCCCCGATCAGCCATTGCGGTGACGAGGTCGTAAGTGCGCTGGCGAGATTCACGTCCGCCGCGGTAGGTCACCGAGACGAACGATGGACGGAGCGGTTCTAAGTTGGCGATCGTCTTCTCGAGGGTGGCGCGCTCGGCTTCACTCTTGGGCGGGAAGAACTCGAACGACGTGGTCTGCCCCGCAGCGAGCAGCGCATCGATCCGAGTCATTAGTTGCGGCCGTAGTCGTCTTCGAGTCGCACGATGTCGTCTTCTCCGAAGTAGGTCCCGTGCTGGACCTCTACGAACACCACGTTGTCAGTGCCGATGTTCTCGATGCGATGCGCCGTGCCGATCGAGATGTCGATCGCTTCGCCGGCGGTCACCGTCCGGTCAACACCATCGAGGGTGACCTTGGCGGTGCCGGCCACCACGAACCAGTGCTCGGCACGCTTGGCGTGGCGCTGGTAGCTCAGGCGCTTGCCAGGGAACACCACGATGCGCTTGACCTTGTGGTCTGACGCCTCATCATCGAGCACGAGGTACGTGCCCCATGGGCGCTCATCGAACTCCCGACCCATTGCATCCTTCGTCGTCACTGTGCACGCTCCCCTGCTAAGACCGCATTCTTGAGGAGCATCGCTCGGGTCATCGGCCCAACCCCACCGATGCGAGGGGTCATCCAACCCGCCACCTCGGCCACGTCCTCGCGAACATCGGACAGCAACTTAGTGCCGTTCCAACTCGTTCCTGCACCAACGACTGCGGCTCCGGGCTTCACCATCTCGGGGGTGATCAACCCTGCGCTGCCAGCAGCGGCGAT
>Ga0214201_1000347_pt1 | contig 17128 bp, 11 predicted proteins | sample TroBogEpilimnion_32_FD_153039 | JGI IMG/M metagenome (GOLD analysis project Ga0214201, IMG submission 153039) | Freshwater microbial communities from Trout Bog Lake, WI - 29MAY2009 epilimnion | ecosystem: Environmental > Aquatic > Freshwater > Lake > Epilimnion/Euphotic zone | place: Trout Bog...
ATCTTTAAGAACCATTTTGTTTCAAGAAATTCAAACAGGAGAGCGGGAAAGTAATGGCGAAGATTAAGGTAACTGGAACAGTCGTCGAACTCGACGGCGATGAGATGACCCGAATCATTTGGCAGTTCATCAAGGATAAGTTGATCCTGCCGTATCTCGATGTGAACCTCGAGTACTACGACCTCAGCATTGAAAATCGTGATGCAACAGATGACCAGGTAACAATCGATTCAGCTCATGCCATCTTGAAGCATGGCGTTGGCGTTAAGTGCGCAACCATCACACCTGACGAAGCTCGCGTAGAAGAATTCGGCTTGAAGAAGATGTGGAAGTCGCCTAACGGCACCGTCCGCAACATCCTCGGTGGAGTTATCTTCCGCGAACCGATCATCATCTCTAACGTTCCTCGATTAGTTCCACACTGGACTTTGCCAATAGTTATTGGTCGTCATGCCTTTGGTGATCAATACCGCGCCACCGATTTCCGCATTCCTGGTAAGGGCAAGCTCACCATTAAGTTTGTACCTGAAGATGGTGGCGAGGTAATCGAGCACGAAGTCTTCGACTTCCCTGGATCTGGCGTCACCCTTGCGATGTACAACCTCGATGATTCAATCCGCGACTTCGCTCGCGCCTCGCTCAATTACGGTTTGCTCCGCAAGTATCCGGTCTATCTCTCAACAAAGAACACCATCTTGAAGGCCTATGACGGTCGCTTCAAAGATATCTTCGAAGAGATCTACCAAGCTGAGTTCAAGAGCCAATTTGACGCTCTTGGCATCTGGTACGAACATCGCTTGATCGATGACATGGTCGCAATGTCACTGCGCATGCCTGGTGGCTATGTCTGGGCTTGTAAGAACTACGACGGAGATGTTCAGTCAGATACCGTGGCTCAAGGGTATGGCTCACTTGGCTTGATGACATCAGTATTGATGACTCCAGATGGAAAGACAGTTGAATCAGAGGCTGCTCACGGCACAGTGACCCGTCACTACCGCGATCACCAAGCTGGCAAGCAGACCTCAACAAATCCAATCGCATCTATCTTCGCGTGGACACAAGGTCTCTCACACCGCGCTAAATTGGATAACAATCCAGAGCTTGCTGCATTCGCTAAGAACCTTGAGGCGGTCTGCATCGAGACAGTTGAATCAGGCAAGATGACAAAGGACTTAGCACTCTTGATCTCCAAGGATGCCCCTTGGCTTAATACCCAAGACTTCCTTGCGGCGATCGATGAGAACTTGCAGAAGAAGCTTGCTTAGGTAGGCAGATCAATAAAAAGTTGTTTCTGCATCTAGCTATCAAGTAGACGGCTAGATGCAGTAGTTTCTTCACATTTCCATGATAATTTAGTTTATTATCCAATTAGAAGAGTCACTCTTGATAAAAACAGGAATACTGTCTATAGGAGTGTCTACCTCTATCCATTTCCCGCCGTCAAATTCCGTTTTATCCCAGAAATCAAACCAATGTCCATTAGGCAAATAAACTTTCATGCTTGTGCTTCCAGGAGCTGAAACAGGCGCTACAAGCAAGTATCGACCTAACATATATTGTGATGGAGCCTTCCAAATTTCTTGATCGTCTGGATGATCAAAGAATAGTCCAGCCATAAGTGGTCGGCCCGATGCAATGGCTTCCCTACCTTCAATTTCGAGATAAGGAATCAGTGAGTTTCTAATATCCAAGAACTTTCGGAAAATTGGAAGTACACGATCATCGCCTGTCTGTTTACCTATGTTCCAGGGACTTCGATCATTGGATGGTTCGCGATGGTGATTGAATTCAGAGTGAAATTGCATAATAGGGCAGAAGGTCGCCATGGCAGTCCCGCGAAGATACAACTCACTTGTTGGAATCTCGCCGCTAAATCCTCCAAGATCCCAACCCCAAAAGAAGATGCCGCTGGCAGAAGCCGAAATTCCTGCATTAATGGAAGCTTTAAACGCTTCCCATGTCGAGTCCTCATCTCCCGCCCAAAAGATCGGATAAGAACTGCTTCCTGCAAAACCAGCACGCGAGAATGTGATGCCTTCCTTGTTAGATGAATCAAGTAAATCGTGAAAAGTTTGAATGTACCCGTTTGCAAAGAGATTGTTCTTCTCGAGTCCACTTAGACCATCTACGTAAAGCAGATCGCTACCCCAGGCATGCTCTCCTCCATCTGTTTTGAATCCATCAACATCCATCTCAGTCACGAGATATTCGTGCAGGCTTGCCCACCATCGTCTTACCTTGCTCGATGTGAGGTCAGGCATAATCGCGTCTCGAAACCAAGGCGCTCTCACTCTGTAAGGATTACCTGCTCCATCTTTAATAACAAGATTGTTGTCAATGGCATAATTCCATATTGCATGTATCTGCGAACCTTCTGACCCCTTTTCCTTAATCACTGGTATTTGCCATAGGACTACCTTGATACCCTTTTTATGTAGCTCGTCAATCATTTTTTTAGGGTTGGGCCACGCGCCATCGGATGGATACGTGATTTCACTTGCATCCAATCCTCTAGAACCATCCGTTGGTACGAATAGTGCATCTCTAAATACTGTGAAAGTGGATTCATCTGACCAAGCCTCAATAACTATAACTCCTAGATTGACATCAAAATTTTCACTTGCTTCAACTTCCGTTTCTACTCTCAGCTGCGTATTCCACTCGTTACTGCTTCCCCAAAGTTTGAAAACCCAAGATGGTGGCATTTTAGGCGAATCAAATTCCGATAAATACGACTTTAGAATAGAGTTTGGAGAGCCCGTGTATGTTCGGACTTCAACATTTGAATTCGTGGATGACGTATCGATTTCTATCCTCAATTGATCAGCATGAGTTGCTCCAATATCAAATCTACTTGGAGTTGTTATATTCAAGTAGAATCCATAATCACTGCCTATTACAAATCCAAATGGGGCCGGCAGGTAAGTGCGATGACCATGTCCTTTATATTCTTCGTAGACCACCGCATCAAGGAAATTACCTCTTTGATCGACGGAATTAAATCGTTCTCCAAATCCAACTACATGGTCTTCAGGAGCTAATGGGAAGGCAAAACGGGCACGAAAAATTTGTCCCTGAGAATTCTTGAGCACCTTTTTATCGGAAGCGATAATCCCGACTGGCAAATTTCCGACGAATTTAAGAAATTCGCCATCATCTTCAACCCAAGTCAAGGCGCTAAATTCAAAGGTATTTGTAAATTCAAATGTGTCATTTTCTAACCAATATGAGATTTCCTCGTTTTCGTTGAGACCGGCTAACTCTATTTCCCATTCCAGATCCCCATGAAATTCTTCTGAATTAGTTGCAAGGGCTGTCAAATGAGTGACGGTATTCAACTTCTTGGAGGTTTTCCCATATGGACCATGAGTGTCTGCGTGAGCTGGACCTAACAAATTTAGTTCATAACTTTCAATCTTGTCCTCCCTGCGGACGAACAAATGTACTCCCTTGGTCATGGGATCTGTTCGAGCCCGAACCTTCCAGGACTCTCCAGATATGGGCAGAGCTGGGATGCGTTGGTCAGGTTCGTATCGATAGGGATGACCTAAACCCAATGGTGTATGGCTCAGCACATGCTTCCGCGTCTCAAGTAGATTTTGATTGATCAGTTAGTTGCGTCGAATGGAATGTTTACGATCGTCCAGGCTGAGTAAATATCCACATCAATTTGGAGTCGAGATCCTTCGATAGTCATCTTCTTGAGAAAAAATTGTGCACCTGTGATCCCGTGCGCGATAGAAGCCTGATTACTGAAGGTGGCAGCTTCTATTGAGATCGTGATTTTAGAAGCTGAAGTGATCTTGTTCTTAGGGGAATCCCAAATGCAATCATCTTGGTCTAGGAGATTTATAATATGAATAGTTAGACCAGTTTCGCCCTTGAATACCCTGATCCAAAGACTCCTTGGAAGTGGTTCGTGGCCGAAAGCTACTAATGAATCAAATTTGACTTCATTATTTACACCAAATGCTTCGACGAGTGTTACATCTTCTCGAGAAATATCATAAAGTAAATCTCCCGATGCAACCACCAAATCAAAGTAATTTTGGATAGTTTTTAGTGTTGTCTCTGGAGCTGAGTAGTTGTTTACGTAATATGCATGGTGAAGGACTCGTCCGTCACCACCTGTGATTAAATGAGAAGCCCCTCCGGAAACAATACTTGCAAATGTCAATTCAAAGGCTGCCACTGCTTTCTCTTCTTCCACACCTTTTCCTATACTTCCAAATGGGTGAAGATATGCGGAGAGAATTACAGGAACAGATGGATTTAGTCCCCGTGCCTTAGATACTAATTCAGCAAGGTGGCGATAAGTGGAGTGAGGGTCCCACACTTCAATGTAGGTCGCATCCTGACTAGTTTGAGTAGTAGACCAGGTTGGATAATCATTAACGTTATTGAATATGAGTTTGCAATTTGGGAGAGAAGATGTGAAGTGGTTGAGCATTTCTGGAAATCTCGTTGAAAGATCTACGCCGACGCCGTCGGTTCTGAGGGCATTCTTGGGCCAGCCGTATTGATCGAGATGAAATGTGGTAAACCCAAATTCATGGGCCTTTTGTAGCTCAGAGGTCATGTGTTTAAGCCATTTAGGGTCTGCCGGATCGACGATCCAAAGAAAATCTTCGCCAAGAGTGTAGGGATTGCCCTTTGTGTCGAAGAGTCCTGACGATTTCCATCTCTCCCATCCTTCTGCATCAACTGCATATATCGCCGCGTAGCCTGAAGCGATCGCGCCAATATCCATGTAACCCCGAACCAGTTGTTTGATCTTTTCGGTTGAAATGAGCTGACCGAGTGGATCGGGATAATGCGAGAGTTCCGTTGTCAGAAACTCATGTTTCCACGCCCAATCATAAAATTGAATGGCTGAGAGATGAAGCTTTCTTGCCCAGTGAACATAGTTACCAACATCTACTGAATCTGAAAACTCAGAGATAAATCCATAACGTAACCTTGACCAAGGGTCCTGTAGAACCTCAAAAGCAGAACTTTCACTGCCGCCATCATGGCCGGACCACAATATTGAGTAGGCACCTTCTGAGAAGTTTCCAAGATTGAATTCCTCAGTGCAGGTAAATTCCTTCACAGGAATACCAAGGTGAAAAACTGTTACTACTCCAGAACTAGGTGCAAATCCTGTTATCGGCTCTGTAGGTTTGTAGGAAGCTTTTTCGAAAATCAATTCCATTATTTTTTTTCTCCCTCGTGGATCATGAGTAAATACATGGCATGCGACCAAAGAAGCGGAGTCGCAACCTGCCCCCAACGTTCAACCCAGGGTTGAATCATTGACGGTTCTTGAACACCTTTTGTGCTTTGCTCAGGTAAGTCAAAATTTTCGGTGACTTGGCTTGCCACCCAATTGTTTGCGACATCAAATTCCGCAAAGTTGTCCGTCAATAGGTCGAACCAGCCCAGCCAACTTGTCAAGAGTATCCATTCCCCACCTCCGTAGTAGGTGTCCCCAAGATAGCGATATATGCCTCCGCTCCCACCTCGAAGTTCTGTGCGGATTGCATCTACCGTTCGGGTGAAAGCTGGACTCTCTATTGGAACGATTTCAAATGGTAGGGCGACGCAAAGCAGGCTGGAGTCGACACGGTCATCTAGTAAGCCTTTACAAAATCGGCCATTTCTAACGAAATTGGCTAGCAAGTATTCTCGAACCTCTTCTGATTTCTTTATAAATTTCTCCTCCCCCAAAAGCGAACCGGCACTTTTCAGACCAGCAGCAATCGCGGCAAGGGTTGAAGCATGTCTTCCATCACCTATTTCTTCCCAACAGTCAAAGCAATCAGTTTCCCAGGTTGCCGATAAATATCTTGCAACGAGGTCAACGACTTCAGAATTAAAATCGGTGGTCCCCAGATGACGGTGATGAACTTCCAATTCATGAAGCCAGATCCCGTAACCGTCGAGTTGATAATTTGGCCAAGGGGATTCTTCCACTTCACCAATTTCTTCAAGTTTCCCCTGCAGCGTGTATCTGGTTGGCAACATATCGTCCTTCTCTGGCACTTCACCTCTTTCTAAGCGCCGTATCAGGGACTCCGCGTGGATTCTCTGCCCAAAAAGCGTGCTTTCAACCCAGCGATGAAATCTGCTTGCAGATTCAGTTTCCCCCACAGTATCCATGGCTTTCGCGCAATATGCCCCATCGCGCAACCATGAGTATTTATATGAATTGAAATTAGGTGAAGCTATATAGGCTCCGCTGGGCGACTGTCCTTCAAGAATTATCTCAATACTTCGTGAGATAAGGGCTCGATCGCGAGCGTTAGGTATGTACAGCTTAGAGGTGGGCATGTTGAGCTATCCTTTCAAGGCATCTGCGGTAAGACCACGAACAAACTGTTTTTGGAAAATCGCAAAGACAACAATTACGGGAACAATCGTGATTGTTGAAGCTGCAAAGACTAACCCCCAATTGGTGAGGTGCTGGCCCTGGAAGATTGAAATCGCAATGGGGAGGGTGCGCTTGCTAGGGTCGTTGATTATTGTGAGCGCCCAAACGTATTCGTCCCATGCTGCCAAGAAAGTGAAGATGCTAACTGTTGCTAGGGCAGGTCTAGACAAAGGCAAAATCAACTTGAAAAAGCGTCTAAAAGGACCCGCCCCATCCATAATCATCGCTTCTTCTAATTCCCATGGAATTTCCTCAAAGAAACCTCTAAGCAAAAAAGTGTTGAAAGCAAGATTCGTCGCTACATAGAAGACAATAAGTCCGATTAATGAGTCGATCAAATGTAATTGATTAGCCAACAAGTATTGAGGAATCAGGAGCATCATTCCGGGAACCATCAGACCTATTAGCAGCATCCAAAACATTATGTTCTGCCCGCGAAAATTGAATCGTGCGAAGGCGTAAGCCATCATCGCTGCCAAAATGACTGCAAGTCCCGTAGAAACTATCGAGACAAAGACTGAATTGGCAAAGTAATGACCAAAACTATTTGAAGTCCAAGCGGCCGTGTAATTGCTCAGTGTTGGGTGCTTTGGGATAAATTGAGGAGGGATTTCAAATAAATATAATTGGGGTTTGAAGGAGGTGGCAAATAGGTAAAGAAATGGAACGACCATTATTGCGGCACCTATTATCAAAGTGATATAACGTAGAGTTCTAAGGGTAAATCTTCTCTTCTTGCTTCCAACTATCATCGAATCACCCTTGATACGCCACCTCTAAATAACCTCATCTGAACAAATGAAATTGCAAAAACAAACAAAGTCAATGTGAATGCAAGGGCTGATCCATACCCAAAATCCAAGAAATTGAAAGCTTGGTGGTACATGTAACTCAACACTACTTCTGTTTGTTGTTGCGGACCACCACCGGTCATTATGTAAGCCGAGGTAAATACGTTGAGACTGCCGATAACTAGCATGATGGTGACAAAACTGAGTGTTAACCGAATGGAAGGCAGAGTGACACTTATAAATGTGCGCCATGGACCGGCGCCATCAATTGCCGCAGCTTCCGTGAGAGTCTCAGGAACACCCATTAAGGCGGCTAGAAATATCAACATCGACCAACCAACCCCCTTCCAGATTCCAAGAACTCCGATGGTGATCATCGAGGGCCATCGAGTATCAAGCCAACCTATGTTGTGAGATGACAAATGCAGGGAGTGGAGCAGCCAATTCACAAATCCAGAATCAGTACTAAAAAGGAACTTAAAGAGTAGAGATACAACTACCCAACTAGTTACCACCGGAATATAGAAGAGTGCTCGAAATAGTCCTCGACCTGGAATTTTTCGTACGAGTAAAAGGGCAACAGCCAACCCAAAGATAATCTGGAATGGAACGGTAAAAATGGTATAAAAAATGGAATTTTCAAGTGCTCGCCAGAAAACTGGATCGTGGTATTCACGAACGTACTGATGTAGTCCGACAAATGTTGTCGTACTTCCAGGAAAAACACCCCAGTTGTAGAAGCTAATTTGTAAGGCCCTAGCCATCGGGAAAAGAATCATGACTAGAAAGATTATGAACCCCGGGGCTAGAAATAGATAAGGAACCAAGCCGGCCTTTGACGTCTTGGGCTGTCGAAGTGGAACGTTGGCCAGCACCGTGGGGCTGGCCAACGTCCTTCGACTTTCCTTACTTGAGAAGAGGCTCAATTTGTGCAGCTGCCTCATCCATGGCTTGTTGTGCCGTTAGTTTTCCTTGCATGGCCAAAGCTACCTGAGTTGAAATTACTGAATCAATCTTTGGGTAGTTTGGAACTGGAGTACGAGCCTTCGCTGTGGCTAATTGCTTGAGGAAGGTTGCGTAGTAGGGATGGATAGAAGTTACTTGACTAGTCAAGCTGTTGAGGACTGATAATTGTCCAGCTTTTGTTAGGGCTATTTGGGCATCCTTTGAAAGCATGAAAGTAATGAACTTTTCAGCTGCTGCTGAGTTCTTGCTTCGGGAAATCAAGTTGATGTCTTCTCCTCCTACAACGCTGCTGCTTCCAGCATCCCCTGCGGGAACGAGAGCTTCAACAGGTTTGAAGTCAGGATAACCACCTGCCCAAATTGGATTCATCCAAGGACCATCCAATGTCATTGCGTAATTTCCTTTTGCTACGCCATCGTAGGTGCTAAGTCCACCAGAAGCGCCAAGCATGATGTCTGGAATGGCACCTTCCTTGTAGAGATCAGTCAAGAATTGAACAGCTGCAACTGATTTGGCTCCGTTAATGTAACCTTTTGCAGTCGTATTTGTTGCATTTGTCACGGCTCCACCGTTTGACCAGATCCATGGCAACACGTTCCAACCGCCGGTACCGCCATCGCCATAGAGGTAAATACCTTGAGCTTTAAGCAACGGGGCGTCAGCTAACATGTCTGCAAAAGTTTTTGGAAGGGTTGTTATTCCTGCTTTCGCAAAGGCGTCCGTGTTTGCAAACATGACTCTGGTGTTTGTGTCGAGCGGAAGTCCATAATAATGTCCACCGTAGTAGTTCGTTGAAAGTGTGCCCGGGTATACAGTTTTGGCGATCTTACTAAAGTTGGGCAATACTCCATCTAGTTGTGCGAAAACGTGGCCTTGGGCAAATGTAGGAACCCAGGTTATGTCTGATCGCACCACGTCTGGAAGCGTATTGGTCATCGCACTAGTTAATAGCTTTTGATAGAGATCGTCGTGGCTAAAAACTACGTGCTTAACAACAATATTTGGATTGGCTTTTTCAAAAGCCGGGATCAGGATTTTTTCAAGTGTTGGCGTTTCAGATGTGGAGTATGAAGTCCAAAATGTGATTGTGATTTTCTTTGCGGTTGCCGCATTTGCGCTTGAAAGAAGCGGAGACACGGAAATCAGAGAACCAATTGCGAGTAAAGCAACTGAACGCCTTGCCCACGTGGGTCCTATTTTGTAGAGCATTTAGTACTCCTATCATTTAGGTGAAGTTTTTGTGAAAACTAACTTTCAGGGGATCTAAATAAGGAAATTATGGAAGAAATGAGGATTTCTCTCATTCGCCCTTATTTGAGATTTTTGTACTTGATCCACCTCCTGCCCCTAAGACCTGGAATCGGTCAATGTGATTAATCGACATTAAGAAACCCTGACTTCCGACTTTGCAGCGATCCGAAGCCGATTCTTTACTTCCATGACATTTGCATTGATGCTCTGGTTCCGACTAAGTGAGGCTTGAAGGACTATTGCAGTTGCTCCGAGAGCCCATTTCGTGTCATCCCAGGGATCCACTTCAATATCAAAACCTGCCATTGTGGAGACGACATGCGAATGAAGCGTTGTCTTGAAAGTGTCTTCCCAGAGATCCCAACCCTCGATACCCTCTCCACTTATAAATATCAACTCTGGTCCAAATACGTTAATTACATTGGCCAAGGAGAGTCCCAGTAGTTTTGCGGGTTCCTTGAAGAGTTCTCTCGCCATTTTCTTATTTTTTCTGGCCATTTCCCACAATGTCGTCATAGAAGCGTTCTTCGAAAGATAACCAGCTGAAACGGCAGCCTTATGGATAGCAGGGCTTGAGGCAATGGTTTCCAGGCAACCGAAATTTCCGCATTCGCAACGAACTCCGCCACTGACTGCATTTACATGCCCAAATTCACCCGCACCACTTGAACCGGTATAAAGCTCACCGTTGATTACTAATCCCATGCCAATGCCTCGACCAAGGGTTATGGTGAGAAAGTTGCTAATGTCGCGACCACGGCCGTAGAGACTTTCCGTGATTGCAAGAGTATTTACGTCATTCTCTAAAAGAACCGGAGTGTTGAGCGCCGTGGAAAGTTGTTGTCCAACATTTGCTCCATCCCAACCCAACATGGCCGAATTAGCTATGCCAGATTCGTTAGAGGACACCACTCCCGGAATCCCAATTCCTATTCCAAGGAGCTGCCCCTTGATTTTCTTGGTGTTCTTTTTGAGTAGAGAGATCAATTCTTTGATTGCGTCTTCTCCGCGGGAGCTAAAAGGTTCTTCAAAACTCCACAAAACTTCAGATTGCAAGTTGATACAGACACCTACGGCATGATTGTCGGCGAGCTTGACACCAAGTACCTGTCCCGCATTGGCGACAAGCCCCAACAGGGTGGCTGGACGACCACCGGTCGACGGAGACTGCTTCATTTCTGCAATTAATCCGCGTTCAAGTAAATATCGGGTCGCCTGGGTGAGAGTGGGGCCACTCAGACCAAGATCCCGTGACAATTGAGCACGAGAGATGGGTCCATTAGTCGCAATGGACCTCAACACTTCGTTCGTGCTATCTCGCATCTCACCCTCTCGCCTTAACTGCTTACTTACTTTGTTTACTTACTTTAGTAAGTTGCTAAGGCAGAGGTTATTTTGAATTAACTGGAAAGTGCAAGAAATTCTCGAATTATTTTTATAACGATTTCGTAATGAATTTCAAATTTCAAAAATAAGTTTCTTATTGGTCAAACTAAACTAATTCGAATTGCGAGAGTTAGCCGCAATTCTTAGTCGCGCCCTAACCAATTCTCCTTGATCGCCGGCACCCGCTGTTTCGTCCAGCGGAATCGCTAATACAAGACAAGCGGCTCCTCGAGCCCAACTTTCATCACGCCAAGTTTCTATGCCTATTGCCACCTCTCTTTTGCTTGGTGTTAAGGCAGAACGTAAAGCTGGTCCGAAACCAGTTGACCAGTACCTCCAGGATTCAGTTCCCTCCCCAAGAATTATTACGATCTCTGGATCGAGAATGTTTACTGCTCCAGCTATAACGCGCCCTAAGAGTTGACCAGCATGCTTGAATATCGCTCTAGCTGACTCATCGCCTCTATTTGCAAGTTCAGTGAGGGTTGTCATATCACCATCTTCTTTTAGCACACCCTCTTCCTTGGCAATTTTGGTAAGTGCTTTTTCGCCAATGTAAGCCTCTAGGCAGCCGCGGTTGCCGCATTGGCATAAAGGGCCATTTGTGTCAATCGTGATATGACCCAAATCACCAGCGCCACCCTCGTGTCCTCGAAAAACTTTTCCGTCCGCAACTATGCCCGCTCCGATTCCAGTTCCAATTGTCACAACGAGGAAATCCTTAAAAAATCGGCCCTGGCCAAAGAGTCGTTCAGCCACGCTAAGCGCATTTACATTGTTATCGACAAGAACTGGCAGATTCAAAGCATTACGCATTGTGGATCCAAGTGGAACTCGACTCCAACCAAGTTGCGTTGAATTTACAATTCCAACACTTTGTTCGTCGATTTCGCCAGGAACTCCGACGCCAATTCCGAGCAAGTGAGTGGTCCCTCCGGCAATAAAGTTCCGAAGGAGTTCCACAAGGCTAGAGAGAGCCATGTGAGAGGCACTATCGAAGGCAGAATTTTGAGATCGAATAACTACGCCATCAATACTAACTTCAACCAGAGTGACCTGTTCGGGGGCGATTTTCACGCCTATCGCATGTCCAGCGGTAGAGACCAAGCCCAACATTCTGGATGGCCGTCCGCCAGAAGATGGCGATAAATGCAATTCCTGCACCAATCCATCCAAAATAAGTTGTTTTACTAATTGTGTAACTAAGGGTGGGGTGACCTCTAGTTTGCGTGCAAGCACAGCTCGGGATGCGGGACCGTAGGCTCCTAACTGCGCCAATATTGCCGATCGATTCACGTCTGTATAGACGCGATTGCGGTATTTAGGCAATTCGACCTCTTTCGCAGCTGAAGTTCTCAAATTGAATCCGAAGTATCAAATAGTAACCAATTTTTCATCCCCTATTCTCTTGACTTAATTAACTATTAAACTTAGTATGTAATCTGTAGCACATTCGACAGGAAAAATCGTGAGTAACTTCCAGTGGTCCCAAAGAGTTAAATCTGCGTTGGTTGCGTTTCTTTCTTTAGCTCTAGTTACTACGACTCTCTCAATTTCGTTCTCCGCGAGATCTGCTTCAGCGTTAACGGTAAATCCAAAAACCGTCATGGAAAACTTAACAACCCCTACATCCACATCGGCTGCGAGCATCTATGCCTCAAATTGGTCAAATCTGATGACAATTTGGAATGCCAGCAAACTCAATCAAAATGACACTGGCACATACGGCCCACGTATTGCGGAATTGAGGAGCAGTAGCAACTGGTCGACAAATCAAATCAATGATTATTCTGGTTTTTTTCAGGACACCACCAACAGCGTGAAATACGACCAAATCCACAATTTCAATTCGAGTGCCTATCTTGATGAAAATGGAGTTGTCAACTCAACCTATGGAACCTATAGCGGAGCCACACTCCCAATCCAAATAAAACGAGATTATGTAGCTGTCCCGAATCAACCATTCTTGGTTGTTCGCTACACGCTCACAAATCCATCCACGACAAGTTCAGTTAATTGGCAGGTTCTAGATCAGGTTCATCTCCACAATACTTCCTCGACGACGAACGTGTCCGCGAGCTACGATTCAACTCGGAATGCACTTTTTGGTGACATGACCTCTTCCAGTCAACCGGTTATAGCTTTGGGTGCTTTCCAAACGGCAACTTCGCATCAGGCGGGCAATGATTCAGATTGTGTTGCAACAGACGCAACGGCTAGTGCTTGGTGCCAATTCGACGCTAACAGCACCCTCTCGAACAACAACACGCTTTCCACCCCGAACGTCGATTTGGCTTTCCATAACTCAGTTACCATCGCGCCAAATAGTAGTCAAACTTTGTACTATTACTTGGGAGTTGGAAGTTCTTTGGCCAACGCTCAGGCGGCAGCCGATACTGCTCGAGCCCAAACTGGGGCATATTGGTTTACAACGACTTCAAGTGATTATTCAACCTGGCTGGCAAGCGGTAAATCGATCTCCACATCCGATTCGGGAGTAGATACGGCGTTCCTTCGAAATTTAGTTGTAATTAAGAATTCGCAGAACCCTAGTAACGGTTTATTCCCTGCTGCTACTAATCCGGGTTCTTATGGTTACAAGGCGTGGGTCAGGGACTCTTCGATGACGGCCATGGCTCTAGATGCGGCGGGTCACTATTCTGAGGCTGCTCTTTATTGGAATTGGATGGCGACCAATGAATTGTCGGGTGGAACATGGCATACAACGTATGACTTATGGACTGGCAATTGGGTGTCGTTCGTCGAACCCGAATACGACAGCATTGGTCAATTTCTAGTTGGTGTTTACAAACATTACTTGGACACTGGTAGTACAACATTTCTGAGCGCAATTTGGTCTCAGGTTCAAGCTGCTGCCAATTACGTGCAATCGAACATTGGTTCAAATGGTTTTGGCCCTGCCGATGCAAGCATTTGGGAAGAGTCGGTGCAATACAACGTATTTACACAAGCATTTTACATCGCAGGACTGAAAGCTGCTGCGCTGATAGCGCAGGTTGAATCATCCCCTACCAATGCGGATAATTGGAATGGCGCCGCCTCAACCATTCTCTCTGCAGTGCAACGTAGTTATAGTTGGAACCCTGCTGGAATGTTTAACGACACCACGGGCTACTACGACCGAGGTGTTACCACGGCGTCAACAGGCACACCCAACACACTCATTGATTCCTCATCTCTAGCGCTCATTGTATTTGGTGATATTGACGCAAGTTCGTCTCGAGCAACTTCGATGGTTTCTGCGATTGAAAACTCTCTCACTCATGATGGAGTGGGATTAGCGAGATATACAGGCGACCCTTATTATTACAGTAGCCCGTATAACCCTGCTGGTAATGAAGCTGGGTCTGCAGAACCTACCTGGCCAAATGTGACTATGTTCGATGCGATGTATGAAGTATTTACAGGTCGATCCAGTGATGCCTTCGCAAAATTACAATGGTATGCAAGTCGTTCGGGAACCGGCTATATGCCTCCCGGAGAGGCCGTATCTTGGACCACTGGCCAGCCAATTCTAAGCACTATGTCTGAGCCACTAACCGCATCGACCTTCATCATGGCTGCACTTTCGTACAGCGGACAGTTTGACCCTCGTGTTGTTGCCTCAAATACCAACTTGGGAGCAAGCGCCCCTGTAACGGTTACTACCAATGCTCACGCTGATTGGCCACAGTGGAGAGAGATTCCATATGCTCAAGCGACCGCCGGAAATTCAATTTCGGGATCCTCGATGACAGACGTTCGCCGAGTCTACGTAAGCAACGATGCAAACTACCTTTATGTTCGGATTGATAACGCATCTGGATCTCTATCTGGATACAGTACTGCGCCAAAATTCGCCATAGAAGTTTACGCCCAGGATTTTAACCATTCTGGCTCGCTCACCAGTAGGACCACTGGAATTTACGGTAGAACTCTCGATCACCCTATGAATTATCTAGCCGCAAGGTGGAGTGACTCGTCGACATTTTCAACCTTTGCCGCCGGCTCAGGAGCTTGGAATTGGACGACAAATTTGAGTACCATCGCACCGCAATGGGATACCACTACGGGGCGTGCTGAGGCCGCAATTCCAATTTCATCACTCGCGAGTTCGGGTTCTGCATCTGCTGGTTCTTGGTCAAACCTAGATATTGGTTTTGCATATCAAAATCCATCAACTGGGACTTGGACGGATGACGATCTTGTTGCCGTTAATTATCGATTGACTGGATCGGGCACCGCATGGCTCTACGGGAATACGCTCGGAAAGGAAATCAGTAGCCTAACAACGGACAAAGCAAGATACGCAACCACAGATACAGTTAACGTGACGGGCAGAATAGTTAATACCCAAGACGTCACTCAAAGCGGGGCAACACTTACTCTCCATTACACCCATCTTGGTGCCACCGTTGGAACGGATCAAACTGCATCTGTAAATCTTGCGCCGGGTCAAGCCTCAAACTTTGCTGTTGCCTGGACTCCGCCATCTACGGATCACCAAGGCTATTTGGTGCAAGCAACATTGACGGATTCGACTGGTTCGGTGCTAGATACTGCTCAGACAGCCATAGATGTTTCTAGCACTTGGGAAGAATTCCCAAGATATGGATTTGTGACTGATTTTGGTGATAACTACGATCAAGCTGCAGTGGCGAACAGGCTAAATCTTTATCATATCGATGGCGTGCAATTCTATGATTGGCAATACAAACATCATCTTCCGCTGGCTGGAACTGTTGCAAGCCCCGCGAGTAGTTGGGTGAATATTGACAATATAACCAATTACCGCCACTCCGTGAACTCACTGATCAGTGATGTTCATGCCACTGGTAGTTCAGCTATGAATTACAACCTTATCTATGGCGCTTGGGCTGGATACGGAAGTGATGGAAGCGGTGCTAATTACAATCAAGGTCTTTGGTGGAATAGCAACTGCACCAACCAAGGGAATTTTTCCCTACCGGCCAGTTTTGCCACACCAAATATTTACTTCTTTAATGCAGGGGATGCTGGTTGGCAAAGTTATTTGTTTGCCAAGGAAGCTGATGCATTTGCAGCGTATGCATTCGACGGATGGCAGATGGATCAATTAGGAACTTTGGTTGGAAGTCCAACATACACATGTGCTGGAGTATTAGTGGATCCACCTACTACCTACAGCGGATTTATAACTGCAGCAAAGGCCGCGCTAAGTAAGACAATTGTCTTTAACGCACCCGGTCAATACAGTCAGCAGAATGTTGCAGGAAACTCCGCACTTTCATTCCTATACACCGAGGCTTGGCCATCAAATGGCCAAACTTCGTATAATGATCTCCGAAATGTAATTACCCAGAACAACACCTGGAGTAGCAACACTCGTAACACTGTAATTGCGGCCTATCCGGATCAGCAGTACTCAACCGGATTTGTCAACGCTGCTCCTGGCTTCCTGAATACCGCCGGCGTCATCTATGCAGACGCCTCCATATTTGCCTCGGGGGGCTCACACATTGAGCTCGGGGACATTGACCATATGCTTGATCAACCAAATTACCTCAATGAAAACCTGCTCATGCAGGCTCCGCTGCAACAAGCAATGGTTAATTATTACAACTTCTTGACGGCTTATGAGAACTTGTTGCGCGATGGATTGACTGACAACACGAACGTAATTAGTTTGCCGGGAGGACCAACAACAAGCACCACTGGCGCCTCGGGAGCCGTATGGACTTTCGCCCGATCAAAGACTGGTACGGACGTTATACATCTCATAAATTTATTAAATGTCACCAGCACCGATTGGATGGATACCAATGCAACAAAGGCGGCCCCAACGGTACAGACTAACCTCGTCACCAAGTACTACTACGGTAGCGGGACGCCAACCTCGGTATCTGTAGCGTCTCCGGATATTAATGGTGGAGCTGCCCAATCTCTCTCCTTCACGACCGGAAGTGATAGTGGGGGGGCATACGTTCAATTTACGGTTCCAAGCCTGAATTACTGGGATATGGTTTGGGTAAACAAGTAAAACTGTGAGGCAGTAAAAAACCCCGGTGATCACTCACCGGGGTTTTTTAATTACTAGATTTACTTATTGATGCGCTCACCTGTTGCTGAATCGAAGAGGTGGATTGCATGTGGGATTGCTTCGACGGTGATTGTGTCCCCAGGCTTTGGTGGGTTCTTTGGATCCCAACGAACAATTACCTGTGCGCCTTCATCGGTGCCATTAGCAAACTTCACATCTTGATCAACTGGACGACCATAAACGAAGGCATCTGAACCGAGTTCTTCAACAACTTCTACGAGAACGTGGAAGCCACTTGAA
>Ga0214201_1000357_pt1 | contig 16830 bp, 14 predicted proteins | sample TroBogEpilimnion_32_FD_153039 | JGI IMG/M metagenome (GOLD analysis project Ga0214201, IMG submission 153039) | Freshwater microbial communities from Trout Bog Lake, WI - 29MAY2009 epilimnion | ecosystem: Environmental > Aquatic > Freshwater > Lake > Epilimnion/Euphotic zone | place: Trout Bog...
TCGACGGCGACGCTGCTCTTGCTCGTCAGACTCGTCACCCAAAACTTCTTCTTTACTTTCAGTGGCCGCCGCTGCTTCTGCCTTTACTGGACGCTTTACAGCGCTCTTCTTTGGAGCAACAGTGGTCGGCGCTTCCTGGAATAGCGGTACAGGTACCGGCGTAGTTGCCTTCTTAGCTTTTGCTGGCGCTACATCGTCAGTAGGGACCGCAGCAACTGCTTTTTTGCTTGCACGCTTACTAACAGGTTGAGTAACAGACTTGCTTACCTCTGGATTTTCGACTTCAACCTCGGGTGTTGCTGGGGTTGTTGCCTTGGACGCTGCGGGTTTAGCCGCGCGCTTACGCGATTTCTTTGGCTCTGGCGCCATAAAACAAATCCTCTTCTACATAAAGCTCTCAAAAAAACCTGACACATCTAAAATCTAGGGATTTCGCGGCGGACGATTCGCGCTGAAATCTTGCCCCAAGTATCGCAGATCAGAGGCCGAACTCCAATTCACGGCTACCGTGAGCGCAAATGCACGTTCTGGAGCAGGCCAAAGCCCACCAAGGTCGCAAACATCGATGATCCGCCATACGACATAAAAGGAAGCGGTACACCGGTCATTGGCATCAGCCCCATAGTCATTCCAATGTTCTCAAAAGTCTGGAAAGCCAGCCAGCCAATAACTCCAACACACACCAACCTGCCAAAGAGATCCGACGTTCGTTGCGCGATAACAAACGCTCGCCAAAAAAATAAACAGAAGAGCAATATCACAATAGATGACCCAACAAATCCAGTCTCTTCGCCAGCAACGGTGAAAATAAAGTCAGTCTGCTGTTCTGGAACAAATCTACCGTTCGTCTGTGGGCCGTTAAATAAACCGCGTCCTAAAATTCCGCCAGAGCCGATGGTGATTCGAGACTGTCGTAATTGATATCCACTTTGTTGTGGATCAGCAGTTGGATTAACAAAAGACTGAAGTCGCTTGACTTGATATTCGCTCATGACATGTGACTTCACAGCACCGATGGTTCCGACTACAGCCAAGATAAGCAAAAAAGTAATCCATCGCGTCGGTGCTCCAGATACTGCGATCATTCCAACAATCGCTATTGCCAAAATGATTGCAGTACCCAAGTCCGGTTGAAGCACGATAATAATCATCGGAATCGCCGTGATACCTAGCGCCTTAATAACATCTTTGCTCACGGGGTGTGAAGATATATCTCTACCTTCGGAGAGCAAGAGCGCAACTCCAAGAATGACTGAAATTTTTGCAAGTTCTGCCGGCTGAATCTGAAAACCGCCAGGCAGAGCAATCCAAGCACGTGCACCATTTACAGTGGATCCAACTCCCGGTACAGCCACTGCTAACAAACCTAGTACTCCAAGCAGCCAAAGAACCGGGGTGTACGCACGAAGCAAGCGGTAATCGATCAATGTCACGCCGTAACCCATACTCAAGCCGATCAATATATTGATGACATGACGCTTTAAATAATATTGCGGGTCAAGGCCACTGGATGCAAACCAGGAACGTGTGGCAGCCCAAACCAAGACAGTGCCAAATAACAATAGCGCTACCATTGAAAAAGTTAGCCAGCGATCAAAGCCAGCGACGTTTTCAATACTCTTGCGACGTTGCCGCCGCGGACGTAGGGCTGTCATGGTTTCTTCACACTAGCGTTCTTTGGATCAATTTTTGGTATGCCACGTGGCGGCACTCCATTCGCGAAAATCGCCTTCTTGGGGTCCACGGTATTCCCCACGACTCCAAATAGTGCACTATAAATATCTTTTACTCCCACCGCAGCGACTGAAGCACCATATCCACCTTGGCTTACCATGATCACCACGGCAAATTCTGGTTTGTTGCTTGGCGCATACGAAGCGAACCACGAAGTTGGATCTTTCAGGGTTCCATTGGAATTTTTTCCTTGGACCTGACCCGTACCAGTTTTTCCACTGACCTCTATCGGGAAATTCGAGAATACCGATGCTGCAGTTCCATCTACGGCTACTTCGCGAAAAGCTGCATGTAAGAACTTTATATCTGCTGAGTTAACTGGAAGGCGTCCATTTATCACTGGTTGGATTTCTTTGACCACAGTGCCACTTGGGCTAACGATTGCTCGTGCAACTTCGGGTCGGAACAAAGTTCCGCCATTAGCAATGGCAGCATAAATATCTGTCATTTGAATCGGTGTCATCAACGTGTCACCTTGACCGATCGCAAAGTTGACCGCGTCACCAGCACGTACGATATATCCATCGGTGCAATCTTCTTTGGCGACTGCTATTAAGAAGGGCGTTAAATCTGAGGGTTTGGCTCTGGTTGCATAATTACAGTAAAAATTTTTGTATTGTTTGTAGTAAGCCAGTTTCCAGGCGCGATCAGGAAGTCTGCCAGAGGCTTCGGACGGTAGATCAATACCTGTAGGAACTCCTACATTGAAAGCAGCAGCATTTTTAAAGAAATAGTCATTTGGATCGTGATTAGGGCTTAATCCACCATCTTTAACCCATAAGTCATATCCAATTTGATACCAGATAGTGTCACAAGAAACTGCGATTGCGTGCTGAAGCGAGAAATTTCCCTGCACCTTAGTATCATCGTTATGGAATACCTGATTACCAATTTTTAAGGAATACGGACATGCATAATTTGATTGCAAGTTATAGCCAGCATGGGCTGCTGCAACAACCGATAGTGCTTTGAAGGTTGATGCCGGTGCATACTCGCCATCAATAGCCCGCGACAACGCCGGCACTCCATCAGCCGAACTGAATAGTGCTTGTGCCTGTGAGACTGTTAAACCCTTCTGCCAAATATTTGGATCGTATGTTGGGTAAGAAGCCATCGCTAAGATTCGACCGGTTTTAACATCCATGACAATTGCCGCACCAGAATCAGCGCGATTTCCTTGAGCTCGTGCGCTCAAAACAGAACTAGCAAGTGCTTTTTCTGTTGCGGCTTGCAATTGTACGTTGATGTTCGTAACTAAATTATTACCCGATACTGCACGCGAATTCTTTGCAGTTCTTGTTATATTTTCGGTTCGATCTACGACAACAGTTTTAACACCAGGAATTCCCTGCAAATATTGATCGTACTCAAACTCCAACCCCGTTTTTCCAATAGATTGTCCCTGGTAGTACTTCTTACGTGTATCTGAAAGATTCTGATCCGAAACCGAACCAACATAACCCAAGACATGGGCAGCATTCTCCCCGGCCAATGATGGATAGCTACGAATTGGTATCGGAGTTGCGTTGACTCCAACATAGATGTCTGGATTCTCTAAAATTTTCAGTGCTTGGACTTCTGTCGCTTCCTTAGTAATAGGAATCGGTTGATACAGGGTTCCGTTCCAACAACCAGTTCGATGGCCGATCGCCAATTCTCCACACATTCGAGTTCTTGTGTATAAATCTTTGTAAGTAATACCAAGAAGCTTTGCGAGTTGGGTTAAGACTACGGTTCCCTTGTCAGGAATCTTTGCGATCACACTTCGGTCTACGGTGATGGCAATTCCTGGCCGATCCATTGCCATAGGGATTCCATTATCATCGACGATCGCCCCCCGCACCGCAGGGGTCACGATGTCTCGACTTTGAATGCTGATTGCCGCATTCTGATATTTGAGGCCAGCCGCAACTTGCAAGTAAAAAAGACGACCTAGCATGGCTACCATTAAAGAAATAACTAAGACCTGGACAACTAATAGGTTGAGCCTAGAACGCTGCGACATCAGCGCTCCTTAGATGTTAACGAGATTTTTCGTACCGTTCGCAAAGCCGGAAGGTACATTGGCGTGAAAATGATCGTCCAAAGTGCATTTCCTAAGAGAATAACTAGATCGCGGTTGATCGAACCATTCGCTTCACCTACCAATGACCCAAAGCCCAGATACATGAGCAACGCTAAGGTCACTCCAGTTGCAACAAAAAACACAAAGATTACTGGCGACATCGTAAAATCTGCAAAAGATTCACGGTTGGTCGCAAATAAGTAACCCACGATCGTCAGTATCAAAGCCCACTGGCCAAATGGAGCGTTAGATGTTGGCGATAAATCTAGAACGATTCCAGCCAAAAATCCGACCACAAGTGAACCATTGTGATCTTCAAAAGCTATGAGAGATATCGCGACTGCTAAATATAATGAAAATCCGGCGATTGGAAAATGGATCAGGGATATTGCAGATTCTTGAATCGTAAAAAGAATAAAGAGAAATGCCAGCGTAGAAAAAATGCGTGTGGGACTCACAGAATTACTTCTTCTTAATTGAAGTAGTCGGAGACGGACTTACAGTCGGGGTAGTGGAAGTACTCGGTGTTGGAGTCGGGGTTACTAAGACGGTGACGGTGGGATTAGGCGTAGGCCTTAATGGAACGCTTGGAGCTACGGTCGGCGCAGCCAAAACAACAGAAACAACACCTAGGTCGTTGAGATTTGCATATGACTCTACTGTTGCCGATTGAGCTAGTGCAGCGGTCGAATTATCTAAAACGGTTACCTGGCCCACGGGTACACCAGGGATAAATGGATGATTGTTATCGCTTCCATTAGTAACTAGATTATCGCCGACTTTGATCGTCCCTGCCGGGTCGAGCAAAACCAATGAATAACTACCATTCCCTTGACCTTGCAAAATTCCGATGCTCTGACTGCGGGTTATCTTGACCCCAACTTTAAAACTTGGGTCACTCATCAGTAGAACAATCGCTGACGTTGACGTTACATTCTTTACCAATCCAACTAAACCATTCTGAGAAATAACAGTCATATCATTTTTGATACCACTTCTACTTCCCTGATTGATGGTGATCGTCTGCGAGAAAGAGGAAGCAGAGCCGTGCCCAATCACACGAGCTGCTACGACTTTATAACCCCCGCGCCCAGCAAGATCTAATACGCCATTAAGTTGTGCGGATTCGCCTTTGGTTTCTGACGCCAAAACAAGTTGACTTGATAGCTTCTTGTTCTCTGCCAAGGCTTGATCAAGTTCTGCTTTAGTCTTGCCAAAATTTTTCACATCACTCAAGAAACGTCCAAGCGGTGAGAATATTGTCGAGACTGTTTTTTGAACTGGAGAGAGCATGGTCTGTGTTACCGAGCGCGAACCTTTTGTGAGGCTAACGCCACGTAAATCAAGTGTGACAAAAAATAGCGCCGTGACCAGCAAAATGACGAGGAGCAACCGAGATCGATTACCGCTACCTTGTGCCACAGGTATCCCCTAGTTTAAAAATTATCGACGAGGTTCAGAGATCAAGACCTTTTCCAAGGCTTCAAACTCTTCTACACACTTACCCGAACCTTCGGCAACAGCCTGAAGCGGACGTTCGCAGATGTGAACCGGCATTCCAGTTTCATGACGTAAGCGCTCGTCCAGTCCACGCAACAGTGCACCGCCACCTGTGAGAACAATTCCGCGATCCATAAGATCGCTCGCTAGTTCTGGCGGGGTCTTATCAAGTGTGCTCTTAACCGCATTCACGATCTGATTAACAGGCTCTTCTAGAGCTTTACGGATGTCTTCGGCAGAGACCAAAATAGTTTTTGGGAGTCCTGTAGCAAGATCGCGTCCGCGAATTTCTGCATCTGGTTCGCCAGGCATGCGATAGGCCGAACCAATAGCCATCTTGATTTCTTCAGCCGTGCGTTCCCCTAGTAGCAGGGAGTATTCACGCTTAACCCAGTCAATAATTGCCTGATCGAGTTCGTCTCCACCAACGCGTATAGATAAAGCAGTCACGATTCCACCGAGAGAAATAACAGCAACTTCTGTTGTTCCACCACCAATATCCACGACCATATTGCCCGTTGGTTCGTGGATGGGAAGTCCTGCGCCAATTGCAGCAGCCATTGGTTCTTCAATGATGTAAACCTTGCGAGCGCCAGCTGCATATCCAGCATCTTTAACAGCGCGCTGTTCCACTCCTGTAATTCCAGATGGAACGCAGACCACAATACGAGGTTTTGCCAGATAGCGGCGACGGTGAACTTTTTGAATGAAGTAACGGAGCATGCGCTCTGTTGTATCGAAATCAGCAATCACGCCATCTTTGAGTGGACGGATAGCAACAATGTTTCCAGGAGTACGACCGATCATGCGCTTGGCTTCTAAGCCAACAGCCAAAATCGCGCCAGTATCCTGATTGATCGCAACCACGCTAGGCTCATTGAGCACGATTCCGCGTCCACGAACATAGACCAAAGTATTTGCGGTACCTAGGTCAACGGCCATGTCGCGACCGATAAATGACATGCGGCTCGGCTTCTTTTGTTTACTCACATGGAACCTTTCTTAGAGTTCAGGGAAGAAAATATGTATTTCGCGATCTGATGACTCGAGGGAGTCAGAGCCATGAACGATATTTTGAACGACCTTTGTGCCTTGATCTCGTGCTAGATCTCCACGGATAGTTCCTGGTTCGGCAGTTGTGGGATCTGTCGTGCCGGCTAACTTTCGAAATCCTTCGATAACTCGATTGCCTTCCGCAACTAGCGCAACGATCGGACCCGACATCATGAACTCAACGAGTGGTTCAAAGAAGGGCTTACCCTCATGTTCAGCGTAATGACGAACTAAAAGCGCTCGATCTGCGTTCAACATCTTGAGCGCAACGATCGAATAACCCTTTGCTTCTATGCGAGCGAGCACCTCTCCGACCAGATTGCGCTTGACGCCATCTGGCTTAACTAAAATTAAGGTCCGCTCCATGGAGCCAAGTGTATTCGCAAGAGGCTAAAGCGAAGAATTAGGCTTTGGCGGCCCTTCGGCCAGTAGGCGGGCACGGATAGCCTCGCCCTTTCGGCCAATCAGATAAGCGCTCGCCCAGAGCACCGCAAATAAAGCACCTAAGAAATACATTGCCGGAACGACAACGCCATAGCCAATCAGGCAGATCTGCCATACCGTGCCCAGATACCAACCCGACATTTTCTTCATTAAACCTGCCGTAAGCAGAATCAGAATCGCTAAAACACCACCCACAGCGATCACCCAGGCACTGTGATGATCCATCGCCAAAAGTAGTGCAAATCCCATCACAAAAAATTCCATGGCAAGCACTGCAGATCCTAAAACTCTCATTTGCTAGACCCCGCTATCGAGCGAACAATTGCCCGAGTTTCACCCGCCGTAACTACTGATCCAGTTATAACAACAGCAGATATTCCATCGCTTACTTGGTTTACAAGTGTGCACTGTTCCATCGCATAAGTGATCGCGGTTCGCAGATCGTTCTCTTTATAGACACGATCTACCCCAAAGACACCAATCGCCATTTCGTAAAGTCGATCAACAGAAATAGCACGGTCGGAACTATTTTGCGTAACTACTAGTCGATCTATAACCGGTTCTAATTCTTGAATAACGCCAAGCACATCCTTGTCGCCAAGTATTGCAAGTACTCCAAATACTGACTCAAAATCAAATTCACTAGCCAGGGTGGTTGCAAGTGCCTTTGCACCATGTGGATTGTGAGCCGCATCGACGATGACTGTTGGATCTCGATAAAGTACTTCTAGTCGCCCCGGTGAATCAACATTGGCAAAGGCTTTGCGTACGACTTCCTCATCCAATTTAACCCCAGCAAATGCTTCCACTGCCGCAAGTGCAACTGAGGCATTTATGGATTGATGTGCACCATAAAGTGGTAGGTAAATATCTGAGTAGTGGCCGTAGACTCCGTTGATAGACAACAACTGTCCACCAACTGCGATATCTCTGCGATCCAATGAAAATTCGACGCCCTCGCGATAGGCAATTGCGGATCGTTCTATCACCCTTGCGGTCAATACTGTTGCAACAGATGCGGGTTGAGCTGCAAGCACGACATGGGATTCGGGCTTAATAATGCCTGATTTCGTTAATGCAATTTCCTCGATGGTATTACCCAGATATTCCATATGATCCAGGCCGATCGGCGTGATAACCGAAACCTGGCTTTGAACAACATTTGTTGCATCCCATTCCCCGCCCATACCTGCTTCAAAAATTCCGACATCCACTGGGAACTCTGCAAAAGCTACAAACGCAAGGGCAGTGACTGCTTCGAAGAAAGATATTGGATGTGGCTGGCGACTATCGATCAAATCTAGATATAACGCAATATCGTTGTACGCCGCGATCATTCCTTCGGCCGGAATTGGTAAGCCATTAATAGCGACTCGTTCCAGAAATGTTTCGAGATGGGGACTTGTGTAGCGACCAGTTCGATAACCGAGTTCGCGGAACAACGAATCAATCATCCGGGAAGTCGTAGTCTTCCCATTTGTTCCGGCGATATGAACCGTCGGATAAGAAAGCTGTGGACTTCCTAGGACATCGCAGATTGCCGATATTCGTTGAAGCGATGGTTCGATCCGAGTTTCGGGCCAGCGCTTAAGCAAAGCGTCATAAATATGATTGAGTACTATTTGGTCTTCCGGGCTAGTCATTATTACTCCGTAGGCAGGGCAGATAAAGCTGCTTCGATACGGGCAATATCCGCAGTGGTAAGCGCCAAGCGTTCACGAATCTCTGTGACAACTTCTAATGGTGCCTTTGCCATGAAGCCTTCGTTTTCTAGTTTGACCTTTGCGGTAGCTAAATCTTTTTGGGCTGTGGCTAAATCTTTTGTGAGGCGAGCATATTCTGCCTTGATATCAATTGCGCCCGTAAGGTCAAATTCAATTGTTACAGTGCCGACTTCAATTTTGGCGCTGTAATTACCATCTGCGCGATCGCACCGAACAATGAAGCGAATCGCATCTTCGTACGGAGCTAACAGACCCAGACCAGTAATCCGGGCAACGATCTTTGTAGAAGTTTTTATGCCTTGATCGTTGCGAAAACGTCGAATTTCCGTGATGATCTCTTGGATTACCGCGGCAGCTTTTATAGATTCTGGATTAGACCTGGCGGAATCAAAGTATGGCCATTGCGCGATAACAAGCGATTCCCCGCCCGTGAGATTGCACCATAATTCTTCGGTAATAAAGGGCATTACTGGGTGTAGTAAGCGTAATAAATTATCCAAAACATGACCAAGAACCCGAGCCGTCGCCACAGAATTATCTGAGGCAAAAGTTGATTTGGTAAGTTCTAGGTACCAGTCGCACAAGTCATCCCAAGCGAAGTGATACATGAGTTCTAACGCCTTAGAGAATTCATAAGATGCAAGCAGCGAATCTACTTCTGCGATTGTTTCGTTCAGCCGAGTCAAAATCCATTGATCGATCAGATTTAGTGATAAAAATTCCGGAAGCGGGCCATCAACATTGGCACCATTCATCATCGCAAAACGAGAAGCGTTCCACAGCTTTGTTGCAAAGTTACGGGATCCGCCGATCCATTCTTCTGCAAGGGCTTGATCCGAACCGGGATTGGCCATGCGTGCCAATGTGAATCGAAGCGCATCCGATCCGTACTTATCCATGAATTCGATTGGATCGACAACATTTCCACGACTCTTTGACATCTTCTTACCGAATTTGTCGCGGACCAATCCATGAAGTGCAATTGTGTGGAAAGGCTGCACACCATCCATTGCATAAATTCCAAGCATCATCATGCGAGCAACCCAGAAGAACAAAATGTCATAACCAGTGACCAGTACAGATGTTGGATAGAACTTCTTTAAATCGGCGCTTTGATCCGGCCAACCAAGCGTTGAAAATGGCCATAGGCCAGAAGAGAACCAAGTATCTAGAACATCAGGATCTTGCGTATACCCAGCTGGAGGTGTTTCATCGGGGCCACAAACAATTACTTCATCATTAGGACCATAATAAACAGGTAGGCGATGACCCCACCAAAGTTGGCGAGAAATACACCAGTCATGCATTCCATCAACCCATTCAAAATACCGTGGTGACATTTCTTCTGGTTCAATCTTCACGCGACCATCACGGACCGCATCTCCAGCAGCCTTTGCTAACGGTCCAACTTTTACAAACCACTGCTTTGATAGGCGCGGTTCGACAATTGTTTCGCAGCGCTGACAATGACCAACCGAGTGTGAATAAGGACGCTTCTCTGCAATAACACGGCCTTGCTCGCGCAACGCTTCAACAACGGCGATTCTGGCTGCAAACCGATCCATCCCATCAAATCGAGTCCCGGATCCCTCCATCACAGCGTTAATGTTCATGATGATCGGCATCTCGATTCCATGTCGAGTAGCCATCTCGAAATCGTTAGGGTCATGCGCGCCAGTTACTTTGACTGCCCCGGTACCGAATTCTGGGTCAACAAGTTCATCGGAAATAATCGGAATCATTCGGTTGGCCAGAGGCAACATCACCATGGTGCCAACCATGTGGGCATACCGTGGATCATCAGGGTGCACCGCAACAGCACCATCACCCAACATGGTTTCTGGACGAGTAGTAGCAACGCTAATTTGTTGATCCCCATCGCCATAGCGAATGGTGACGAATTCTCCATCTACATCAGAATGCTCAACTTCGATATCAGATAACGCGGTCAAACAGCGTGGACACCAGTTGATGATTCTCTCTGCGCGATAAATGAGGCCGTCGTCGTACAATTTTTTAAATATTGTTAGTACGGCGCGGGAAAGTCCTGCATCCATCGTGAAACGTTCGCGCGACCAATCGACACTATCTCCCAGGCGCTTCATCTGATCAAGAATTAATCCGCCAGATTCGTTCTTCCATTCCCAGACTTTTTCTACAAATTTTTCACGGCCAAGATCATGGCGTGACAGTCCTTGCGCAGCTAATTGTTTTTCTACAACGTTCTGAGTTGCAATTCCCGCATGGTCCATGCCAGGAAGCCATAACGCTTCAAAGCCTTGCATTCGCTTCATACGGGTCAGGATGTCTTGCAGCGTATGGTCAAGTGCGTGACCGATGTGCAAACTTCCGGTGACATTAGGAGGAGGAATAACAATGGTGAAAGGAGGTTTATTCGAAGAACTATCAGCGGTGAAATATTGCGCGTCCAGCCACTTCTTATAAAGAACCGGCTCTATCTCGGCAGGCGAAAAACTCGCTGCAAGTTCTGGGCGCTCATTCATAGGGCGTCAGTCTAGATTAAGTTATGCGCTCTTCTCTTCAGTGCGCTTTTCGCCTTTAAGGGCACGCTTAGGGCCAGATCCACGGTTTACATAGGTTGGAGCACCCTCTTTTAACACTGCTTCTGGGGTGATGATTACCCGCTCGACATCCTGACGGCTCGGAACTTCGTACATAACCGAGAGCAAAGTTTCTTCCATGATTGCGCGAAGACCTCGTGCGCCAGTGCCACGCTTGATTGCAAGGTCTGCGATAACTTCTAACGCTTCAGGCGAAAATTCGAGTTCTACTCCATCGATATCAAAGAGGCGTTGATATTGCTTGATTAATGCATTCTTTGGTTCGGTCAAGATTTCCATCAGGGCTGGGCGATCCAAATTCTCAACGCTAGTCAAGATTGGAAGGCGACCAATAAATTCTGGAATCATTCCAAATTTTAGAAGGTCTTCTGGCATTACTTCACCGAAGATATCGATTTTGTCGAGATCCGCTTGAGACTGCAGGGTGGCATTGAATCCAACTCCAGCTTTGCCTTTACGACCTTCAATAATTTTCTCAAGTCCGGCAAATGCTCCTCCGACGATAAACAAGATGTTGGTTGTATCAATCTGCAGGAACTCTTGGTGTGGGTGCTTGCGTCCACCTTGTGGTGGGACCGACGCCGTTGTTCCTTCAAGAATTTTCAGAAGTGCTTGCTGCACACCTTCACCTGATACGTCGCGTGTGATTGATGGATTCTCAGATTTACGAGCAACCTTATCGATTTCGTCGATATAGATGATTCCGGTCTCAGCCTTCTTCACGTCAAAATCAGCAGCTTGAATCAACTTGAGCAAGATGTTCTCAACATCTTCACCAACATAACCCGCTTCAGTAAGTGCAGTTGCATCAGCTATCGCAAATGGAACATTGAGCATTCGGGCTAATGTCTGCGCCAACAGGGTTTTGCCGCAGCCAGTTGGCCCAAGAATTAAAATATTTGATTTTGCGAGTTCAACCGAATCTTCTCGATTGCTATCACCAGATTGAACGCGCTTATAGTGGTTATAGACCGCCACAGCGAGTGATTTCTTTGCACGATCTTGACCAACAACATATTGGTCTAAGAAAGAGTAAATCTCTTGTGGCTTGGGGACTTCGGTAAGCCCAAGTTGTGTCGTCTCATTGAGTTCTTCGACAATGATTTCGTTACAGAGATCGATACATTCGTCACAGATGTAGACGCCAGGTCCCGCGATCAATTTCTTTACCTGCTTCTGTGTCTTGCCACAGAAAGAACATTTGAGAAGGTCGCCAGTTTCGCCAATACGGGTGGTCATGGCTAAAGGGTAGGCGGAAATGTAAAAAGCTGGGCGGGAATTCTCCACCCAGCTTGTTCGCTTATAGGCGAATTACTTTTTTAGATACAGGATTTAAAGCTTGAGCGCCTTACGACTTGCCAGAACCTGGTCGATAATTCCGTAGGAAACTGCCTCTTCGGCGGTCAAAATCTTGTCACGTTCGATATCCCTGGATACCTCTTCGACACTCTTGCCAGAATCCTTCGCCAACATCTTCTCAAGAAGTGCGCGCATGCGTTGAATTTCTGCGGCTTGGATTTCAATATCCGAACCCTGCCCCCCACCTTCGGAATATGGTTGGTGAATCAGGATGCGGGCATTCTCAAGCGCCATACGTTTACCTTTTGCGCCTCCGGCCAAGAGAACTGCTGCTGCAGATGCAGCTTGTCCTAAGCAGATCGTCATAACATCAGGACGAATAAATTGCATGGTGTCATAAATCGCGGTGAGTGCTGTAAAAGAACCACCAGGAGAGTTGATGTACATCATGATGTCGCGATCTGGATCCATTGATTCCAGCGTCAAAAGCTGCGCCATAACGTCATTGGCAACGGTGTCATCGATACCTTGACCAACGAAAATAATGCGCTCTTCAAATAACTTTGTATATGGATCTAAACGCTTGTATCCATACGAAGTCTTCTCTTCGATTGTTGGAAGCACATAGCGATTAGTGATTTCTTGGGCGTGATTCATTTCGTTCTTCATGCTGTTCCACCACTTCCTGAAACTTGACCCGCAGAACTTACAACGTGGTCTACAAGACCATAGGACTTCGCCTCTTCAGCGGAGAACCAACGATCACGATCGGAATCTTCGGTAATTTTTTCAACTGTCTGACCAGAGTGGAAAGCGATGAGTTCGGCCATTTTGCGCTTTGTGTATTTCATCTGATCTGCTTGAATCTTAATTTCGGTTGCCGTACCGCCGATGCCACCAAGTGGTTGGTGCATCAAGACGCGCGCATTTGGCAAGGCATAACGCTTGCCGGGTGCGCCAGCAGTCAAAAGGAATTGACCCATCGAAGCAGCAAGTCCCATCGTCACGGTTGCAACATCATTCTTGATGTATTGCATCGTGTCATAGATCGCCATTCCGGCAGAGACAGAACCTCCGGGTGAATTGATGTACAGGAAAATATCTTTCTCTGGATCTTCAGCGGCAAGGAGAAGCATCTGGGCAGCAATAGCGTTAGCCATGTTGTCCTCTACTTGTCCCACCATGAAAATGATGCGCTCACGAAGTAGGCGCTGATAGACCTGATCGTCTAAGCCACCTGCATACTGAGCCGCTGAACGCGCGGTAATTGGATCCACTTTTCCTCCTGACAGCAACGCTGAAAGCCCAGCATTAACTCCTGTTACGACAGTAACAATCTTTGAGGCAGAACGCTTCCCAATATCGAGAACTTTCTCGCCTGACGTGTTCGCCCTAAGAGAAGTATTACTCCGCTGTAGCGGCAGGGGCTGATACCGCAGGACGCAACGCCTCAAGATCGATGCTCTTGCCAGAAGTCGTGACGACCTTCACGCGGCCCAGGACTGATGCAAGTGCCTTAGCACGAGCAACTTCAGAGACCATTGTTGAGACCTGACCATTTGAGGAAACTTCTTGAATAAATTGATCTGGACTCATGCCATAACGCTGCGATTGGCGAACCAAGTATTCGGTCAATTCATTCTCATTCACAGATACATCTTCTGCAGAAACGATGGTGTCCAAGATGATTTCGTAGGTCAACTGCTTTGTGGTTTGGGCAGTGACTTCTTCACGATGGACGGTATCTTCTAGCCGACCTTCTCCTTCGAGGTGGTGATTTACTTCGTCTTCAATAAGAGCCGCTGGCAGCGGAACATTAAGAGTTTCTACCAACAACTCAACCAGCTTGTCGCGAGCATCTCCGCCTTGCTCTAGATTCTTGACTCTCTCAAGTCGAGTTGCCACATCAGCCTTAAGTTCTGCAAGGGTCTCAAATTCACTCGATAGTTTCGCAAACGCATCATCAAGTGGTGGAAGTTCGCGGTGCTTTACAACTTTGACCGTCACATCGACATCACCGGTTTCACCTTCTGGCATACCCACAAGCGTGGTGGAGAATCGCTTACTTTCTCCCGCGGCCAAACCGATCAACGCATCGTCTAGTCCATCGACCATACTGTTGGAACCGACTTCGTAAGAAATGTCATTGGCGGTTCCACCTTCTAGTGGGGTGCCATTTGAAGAAGCAATCAAATCGATGGTAACAAAACTTCCTTTTTCGACCTTTGTCTCAACAGTGGTCAATGTTCCAAAGCGAGCGCGGAGGGCATCTACCTGCTCATCAACTTCCGCATCTCCAACGACAACGTCATCAACAGTGATCGTGAGTTCTGAGAAATTAGGAAGTGTGATTTCAGGACGAACATCTACTTCGACAGTAAAAGAAACCTTCTCTTTGTCTACAAGCTCAGTGATATCGACCTGGGGGCGTCCAATCGCAAAGATCGAATGTTCTTTCTTTGCTTCTGAATAGAACTGACCAAGACTCAAATTGATTGCCTCATCAAGTACTACGCCTCGACCCACACGTTGATCGATCATCGCTGCAGGTACTTTGCCCTTACGGAAACCGGGGACATTGATCTTCTCGCCAAGTGTCTTATAGGCCTGACCCATAAATGGTTCGAGTTCAGCAAAAGTTATCTCGATAGATAATTTCGCACGAGTGTCATTCAGTTTTTCTACGGCGCTTTTCACGAAGGCCCTTTCGACAGTATCGATATGAATTCTGGTCGGGGCGGGGAGATTCGAACTCCCGGTCTCCTGCTCCCAAAGCAGGCGCGCTAGCCACTACGCTACGCCCCGTGGCGTAAGTGAGAAGTCTAAGGGTTCAGGTTCACAACTCCTAACCAGAAGATATAACCTTACCCACTGTAAGACGCAATAGCCGAGGCCAGTGCCCCTAGGGACACCAACCCCAGCGAATTATGCGGGTGTAGCTCAATGGTAGAGCCCCAGCCTTCCAAGCTGGCCATGCCGGTTCGATCCCGGTCACCCGCTCCATCTTTATAAGATTGATCCCACTAGTTGGGATATGAACGTCCCTTGCATTGTCAACGAATCAGATACGAATGCATTCCAAGCAGAAATAGTCACAGCTAAACTAAAGTTACTTAACACCGTAGATCCATCGACCAACACCGTCACGTCCAAATTAGTGTCTGCTACCGAGCCCGCCGGACTCACTCTCGCTTCTTGGCCATTGCTTATTAAATATGTGCTCGACAAATTGGGCGAAGCGCCAGATGACTGTATTGAAATATCCATGGGTACAGCAGTGGCACCACTGGACGTTCCAAAAAGCATTAAATGCACGAGGTAAATCTTGCCTGCTTGGAAAGTTCCAAAAAGATTTGATGCCATAGAAGAACCCCCGCTTCCAGAAAGCGAATGAGAAAATATAATTCCACCGAATGAGATTTGCGAAACCCCATCGGCTCCAGTCGCCCCGGTCTTTCCAATTCCACCAGATGCACCTACAGCTCCATCGATTCCATTAGTACCTGCTGCACCTTGGGCTCCTGTTGCTCCAACATCACCGCGAGCACCAGTTAAGCCCGTATCTCCCGTCGGCCCAGTATTTCCAGTAGGGCCTGTCGTTCCTGTTAGTCCAGTCGAACCGTTAGAACCAGTTAGGCCTTGATTGCCTTGAGGACCAGTTGTTCCTGTGGATCCCGTTGTTCCAACATCTCCACGGATGCCTGTGGCGCCAATTTCTCCTTGTGGTCCTTGTGCACCGGTGGCTCCTTGTAAACCAGAACTACCCGAAGAACCTGGAGTTCCTTGCACGCCTTGTGCGCCAGTTGGGCCAGTTGCTCCAATAACTCCTTGCGGACCTGCTGCTCCAACAGAACCACCTCCAGAACCACCAGAGCTTCCAGGAATGCCTTGGGGTCCTGCAGGTCCGGTTGCACCAGTGGGGCCTGTTGGTCCTGGATCTCCCTGGTTACCACTTGTTCCATTCAATGTGGAACCTTTTTCACCCGGCGTTCCAGATTTTCCTTCAGCACCAGATGGACCCGCTGGCCCTCGCATCGACACCGCTACGGGCCACTTCCCATTTAGTTTTGGACCGTAAAAATTTAGATTTACTGTGTCGATATAAAAATCTCCATCGAGGCCCAAGTGACTTGACGGTGCACCTTTCCCGCTACGAATTATGTTTGTGGTTCCTGCAACAACACGTCCGGCGGTTTTGGGATGCATCACTTTTGAAGCCGCATGCACTGGAACCGGTATGAGTAAGAGGCAGACAAAACTGATTGAAATATAGGTTGCTGTAGATCTTCTTAGACCGCCCTTGATTTTCATGGTCACCCTTATCAAATATTCATAAGCCCTCTATTTTGAGAGCAGTGAGATAAGTGTGAAAATGTTGTGAATAAAGATACTACCTAAATTTCTCTATCTTCTTGTAGCGTAACTTGGG
>Ga0214201_1000360_pt1 | contig 16770 bp, 20 predicted proteins | sample TroBogEpilimnion_32_FD_153039 | JGI IMG/M metagenome (GOLD analysis project Ga0214201, IMG submission 153039) | Freshwater microbial communities from Trout Bog Lake, WI - 29MAY2009 epilimnion | ecosystem: Environmental > Aquatic > Freshwater > Lake > Epilimnion/Euphotic zone | place: Trout Bog...
TTTTAACGTCGCTCTTACTGGCAATAATAAGATCGATAAGTTCACCCGCGCCGGCACCCGAATAGCTTCTAATGACTGTGTGCATTTTATCCTCTCCCTAGTTTTCCTATTTCTTTTGCTTGGATCGATCATGGAAGAATCAAAGCCTAAGTAATGGAACATAACAAAGGTCAAAACTTAAGGGCAAAGATTAGGCTGTTTCGCCTTCGGCGTCGGAGGCCGGTCATCCGCCACGGTTCCCAGTAGTAGCACAGGACTACACCAATATAGTGCAGTCGCTCGATCACGTGAGCAACCGAAAAATCCGAAGAAAACTAGGAAAATATCTGAAAAATCCTCAAAATTCAGAGAAATTCGGTTGTCCATACGACCGTCTGATCACATTATAGCTAAGTAGTCCTGTGCTACTACTGAGGATCGTGGCTGGTCGCCGTGGCCAAACGGCGGAGCCGAAACAACAGGCAAACCCAGCAAAAATATCTCAGCAATCAGGTGTCTTTTGGTAGGAATGCGCGTCATGTGACTGCAGCGTGTGAGTTGCGCAACAGCAAACACAGGAGGCAGACATGAACGCACTTCAGGCATTAAACTTCGTAGCAGTCCCCAAGCAAGCGAACACCGACCCCGTCCAGTCACTGCGCAATAAGTTTAAACGCAGCTAGAGCAGCAGCGCGAATTGTCTAAGGACGAGCACTATGTGGTCAAGCGCCAAAAGTGGGGCAAGCAGGAGGACGGCAGCAAGGCACTGGTGGATCGCCCCAGGCGCGTGAAGCGCTGGTGGCGCATAGATGGCGCAGGCAACGGCTTCGTTGTGCTGCGCTACGGCAACAAGGTCTTATCACCAAAGCCGGACAAGGGCGCGATATCCGTGGGTGACAAGGGCAAGCTGCCTGAGATCCTTGAAGCGGTCATTAGCGCCGTTCGAGCGGAAGAGCTCGATGCGGTCACGGCGGTAGCCAAGCGACTGCCCCGCCTCGTCACATCCGCGATTGATGTTCCAGCAGAATACCGTGATCGGCAACCTCCATGCCAAAGCCGGGCCGCGACGAAAGCTTAAGCCGTCCCCGTTCCGGCATATCTTCTCCCACAAAAAGGCTACCGAAAACCGGTTCGATCGATTTCCCGTCCTGGCTCGCCGCTACATATTCGCAGACGGGCAAGCCCGTCTGGCTGGCGATAAAATGGTATGAGTAGGGTCCACTGCCATGGGGAATAACTGACACATCATAGGCAGAAGCATGGGCAGATATTTTCAGCAATTCCGTCAGTCCACCGACCCACATCACATCAGGTTGGATGATATCAAGCAGCCGCTCTTCAATCATTTGCCGAAAGCCATAACGCGTATATTCGTGCTCGCCCGATGTCCATTTTAGTGTCGGATGGGCGTTTCTGATCAAACGATAACCATCCGTGTCATCGGGCGAGAGAACTTCTTCCCACCAATAAATATCGAGATGGCGACAGGCATCCGCTAACTCTATGGCGTAGGGAACCGTGAGCGACATGTAACAATCGACCATCAAGGGAAAGTCTGGCCCAATTTTTTGTCGATGCTGTTCGAGAAAGGCGACATTGCTTTTCAGCCCCGCCTTTCCATCATAAGGCCCGTATGGCAACGGCACTTTGGCACCCCAAAAGCCAAGCGATTTAATCGCTGCTGGTTCGGGGGTAGTGCAGTAAAATATAATCTCGTCGCGGCTTAACCCACCGATGAGATTATAGACTGGCTCCTTGCGTACCTTACCAACGAGATCCCATAGTGCCAGATCAACAGCACTGATGGCCATGATCGGTAAGCCTTTGCGGCCATAAGGCAGCGAGGCGCGGTACATCTCATCCCAAATCCGATTGATGTTGCGCGCATCTTCGCCAATCAAAAAGCGGGCAAAATGATTTTTAATCAGCCAGACAGCCGGTATCCCACCCGTGCCGGAGGCAACGCCCTTAATGCCCTCTTCCGTTTCGATTTCAACAACAAGGGAGCCAAGCATACCAATGCCCCAACTCGAGCGCTTTTCCTTATATTTCTCATAGCCCGACATCGGGTTGGCAATCAGACTATCCACCAGCCAATGCTTGGCCTCGGCACCCGGTTTAAAATAGGCGCCCGCATTGGCCTTAGGCTTAAGGCTATAGGCGCGGACATGTTTAATGCGGAAAGAAGCGCTCATCGGAATACACTCACGGTAAATAGAAAACGCGTTTCAAAGGGATTTGAACCGGCACATTATCAGCATCCGCCGCCATGATGTCGCACATGAAGGCCCACCATTTTTTGGTGATTTCCATATCGGGCAATTGATCAAGCGTATTATCATCGGAAAGCGTGAGTATGCCAAAGAGGTGATAACTCTCAGCATCAAGCCAGATCGAATAGTCTGAGACGCCCGCATCTTTCAGAGCGGTTTTCAACTCAGGGAAAACCTCGTCATGGCGCTTTTTATATTCAGCCGCCTGTCCAGGAAAAAGATTCATCCGAAAAGCAACTTGTCTCGGCATGGTGCACTCCCTAATTCTGATCTCTATTTCGCATCGCGGCGATGGTCGTATCTCTGACATGTTCAAGATGGCGGCGATAGGCATCGACCGATTTTTGTACGTCGCCGCTCACAATGGCCTCGGCCACTTCAATATGTTGGGCGACGCTGATTTTAATATTGCCTTTTACCGTGCTGGCAATGCGGCGTATATCAAGGCCGATATCATAGAGACCCTGTGCCAGAGCAGAAAGAAGCTGGTTACCGGCGCCGTCATTCAGGGCCTGGTGAAATTCGATATCAAGCAATCGAAACGCAACAGGGTCACGCAAAAACGCACGGCCATCCAACGCATGCTGCAGGATCCTTTGACGCTGTTCAGGCGTCGCGCGCAAGGCGCATAAGCGAACAAGTTCTAGATCGACAACCAACCGCGCATCGAAATGCTCGTTGACGTCATATTCGTTCTTCGACAGCATGAAATTGAACGGAGCAATCAAACGGCTCGGGGACAGATCCGTTACAGAGTAGCGGCCACCCTGCCTGCTTTCAAGAACACCCATCAAGGTCAGGGCCTTCAACGCTTCACGCAAAGGCGGACGTGAAATGCCAAAGGCAATGCCCATTTGTTGCTCGGTTGGCAAGCGATCACCGGGCCGTAGATTACCCGACTTAACCATCGCGAGCAGGCGATGCGCCACTAGTTCGGAAATGGATTGTCTGTCTTGGCTACTTACACCTTCACCGGCCTTGGCGCGTGGCTTGCGGGCCTGCTCAAACACATCTGAAAACACATCATCCTTTGACATCATCACTGGATGCGAAACAGCGGTTTTTGCCTTTGCTTTAGCGAGGGCTTTCGTCGCAGCCATCTTACAAACCAAGCCTATAAAACGTGACGGCATTATCGCGATAGATCAACCGGCATTCCTGTTCGCTCAATCCCAATTTGGCAAAGGCTTCATCGAGCAGATCAACCCATTCGACCATGGTGGTTGATTGCAACAGAATGGGGTAATCGCCCGCATAGATCACGCGTTCGGGACCGAAAATATCGATTGTGGCAGCGATATAGGGAAAGATCTGTTCACGGGTCCAATTGGGCCCAGCATAGGGCGGGAGATCCGATAATTTTACATACATATTTTTATAGCGTGCCAGATCTCGTAAATCCGCTTTGAACTGCTGCAGTGCCCCCTGCGCAATGCCGGGTTTACCACAATGGTCTAGAATCATCGGAACGCTGGAACTGATCTTCGGTACAAACTCCCGGATAATGTCCATCTGCGTATAATTGGGGTTGATATCGAAGCTCCAGCCAAAGGCCTCAAGGCAATTTACGCCAGCGATAAAGTCAGGGCTCAAGGTCAGAGCGCGCGGGTCCTTGTCGAACTCCATGATGCGACGAATACCCCGGACAAGCGGGTGGCGCTCCTGCATTGTTTTGAGCAAAGGCTCGACCTTGAGCCCCCACTCAACAGGCGCCATTGGAATAATCGCCTTGATCCGCGGGTCGCGCTTCTGCTCTTCTTCGACAAACGAAATCTCTTCGAGATATTGGCCGCCCCCGTCCCAGAAATCGGCGTAGCACTCCATAAAAACCATCGCCTCGATCTGCACCGTTCCGCAATCCCGCTGGTAGTCCTCCACATGGTAAGGATGACCAAACAAAGGATGCCCCTCAAAAGCCGAATAGTTCAGCTTGCTCTGATCCAAGATATGCAGATGGGTGTCGATGATTGGAAAATTTGGCATAGCGGCGCCTCAGCGTGTCAGTTTGAAATGAGGGTCAATCGGCTTCAGCGTAAGGCCGAAGCCTGGAAGCGTATCATCAAGATCAATCGAACCGTTTTTAGCCTCGGGCTCGCCATCAAAAATATACCAGAATAATTCATTGCCGACTTCGACCGGAACTTTTGGAAAATATTCGGCGATCGGACCTGAATAGGTCGACATTGTGAGATGGTAATTATGCATCTGCCCGGCATGGGGAATTACGAGAATGTCATAGGCCTCGCACAGATCGGCAATCTTCTTTGCCGCCGTAATGCCTCCCACGCGGTTGACATCAAATTGCGCGATATCGAATGCATTAAGATCAAGCGCATCACGGAAACCGGCCAGCGTATATTCATGTTCGCCGCCTGAAATATTGACAAGATTAAGCGCGCGCAATTCCGCATAGGCATGAAGATCATCCGCAATTACCGGCTCCTCAACCCAGCGCATATGAAACGGTTCAAGCATTTTCAACATGCGCTTTGCATATTCAAGATTCCAGCCCATATAGGCATCGCCCATGATCTCGATATTGGGTCCAACAGCCTCACGCGTTGTGCGGACAAGATCGACATTTTTATGCATGCCTGCGATACCATCTTTAGGCCCCCATCCGAACCGAAGTTTCACGGCATGATAACCCTGCTCGGAATAGGCTTTGGCTTCTTCGTAGAGCGTATCAAGGGGCTGCGAATACAACCGCGAGGCATAGACCGGGATTTTAGATTTAGTCCTCCCGCCGAGAAGTTTAAACACAGGCTGCTTTAGAATTTTACCTTTAAGATCCCAAACCGCGAGATCCACCGCGCTAATTGCTGCCATGCCAATGCCTTTGCGCCCAAAGGGCAAGGTGCGGCGATACATGGATTGCCAAATATATTCATTATCGAGTGGATCCGTGCCAATCAGCAAAGGCTTGAGATAGGTATCAATGACGGTCTTGGTTGCATGGGGCGATAGCGCCGCATTGCCTATTCCGATGCTGCCATCATCACATTCAATCTCAACGACGAGCCACCCCAGAAAACGAAAGCCGGCAATCATACCGGTCACATCCGTGATCAGATCATTCGGCGTCGTACAAAAATGTGGTGGCATCGGGGCGACAGGTCCAACCCATTCATAAATTGTCGTGCGAACATCGGTAATATGTGGCATCTGAACACCTTATGGTAGTTGGCCTAATGCATCGGCAAATCGTGTGCACCAAGCAAGGCCGGCTTGGGTTGGACGATCGGAAGGAACGCGCAATTCACTGGGCGTTATGCGCAAGCGAAGTGCGGCAATATATTTTCCGTAGAGTAGAAAAGGGCCGAGGCCCTGCATGATAAAAGCAATCGTCGGTAGCAGCATGGCATAAAGGCGCTCCGCCTCCGCCTCGTCACCCGCCCTCATGGCCTTGGCAATCTTGACCTGAAGATCAATCGTCTCGATGCCCGGTATCATGCCGTCGCAACCTGCACGCAAATTATCCGTCAACTCCAGACCGGCACGGCCGTTGAACACTTTCATGCGGCCATTGATCTTTTCAACCATCTGCTGAACGGCCAAGGCCGAACTCTCGGCCTTAACCACCTGAACATTGGGATGGGCCGCATGCAGGGCGATAAGCTCCTCTGCCGATAGGCCAATCCCTAAGAATTCAGGGGCATTTTGAATGCCGACCGGACAATCCACTGCATCGGCAACCGCACCAAAAAACGTCACCAGATCAGCACCGCTTGCGGGCGGGCGCGGCGGCTGAAGGATAAGCCAAGCCGCACCGGCGTTGTGCGCAAAGCGCGCACTCTCAATCATATCCGGAACATTGCCGTCGGCGATGGTAACGGCAACCGGCACACGCCCGGCGACGTCCGATACGGTCCACTCCACCAATTGCCGCTTTTCCTCGCGGCCTAATTTGCCAACCTCTGTTCCAAGGCCCAAAACGGCGATGCCTGAACTACCGCTTTTGATAGCTGACTCAATCTGCCGGGAAATGGTATCGCGTCTCAAGCGGTTCGCCTGATCGAAAAACGCGTAGAGCATCGGGTACATGCCGCCTATTTCCACGCCCCAATCCCCCCTATATGCGGCCAAGTTATAAATGTTAAAGCGCAAGAGCTTGCCACACCACCTGCCGTTATTCCTAAAAACTTGTCAAACAAATTTAGACTTGTCAAACGAATTTCAATCTGTCAGCCTGTTAGGAGTGCTTAGGTCAAACGCCAAGATAAGGCAGCGCATCCTGGGGGGATATCCGGTGGTACAACGTTCAGCATCTAGTGGCTTAGAAGCGAACCGTCACATTGGTGCGACGCGCCTTGAGCTTCCCATTTTCGGGTTTGGCAGCGCTCATCTCGGCGAGCTTTATGCGAAAGTGGATGAGCGCGACTCTCAGGCCACCTTGCAAGCCGCATGGGATGCCGGGATCCGCTTTTATGATACTGCACCTTGGTATGGCCGCGGCTTGAGCGAACATCGCATGGGTGGCTTTTTAAGAACCAACCCGCGCAACGCGTTCAAAGTTACAACCAAGGTTGGCCGCCAATTGGTGCGCCCAAAAGATCCGGCCAATTTTGACCGCTCGCCTTGGGTGGGGGGCTTAAATTTTGAAGTAAAATGGGACTATTCCTATGATGGCATCATGCGGTCCTATGAACAGGCATTGCAACGTATGGCGCTCGACACGGTTGATGCACTGGTCATTCACGATCTTGATGTCGCCTATCACGGCGACCAGTTCGAAGCGCGCCAAAAAGACATGCGCGAAACGGGTGTTAAAGCCCTGCAAGAGCTAAAGAAATCAGGCGATATTCAGGCCTATGGCATGGGCATTAATACCGATGCTGCGTTGGAAGAGGTTGCCTCTCAAGTGGATCTCGATTTCTGCCTTGTGGCAATGCCCTATACGCTTTTGGATCAGAAAAGCTTGAACCGCGGCATGGCGGCGCTGCAACGCCGCGGCGTTTCGGTAATTATTGGTGCACCGCTTGCTTCAGGTATTCTGGCGACAGGCTCGGCAGGGGCTGCGCATTACGGCTACGCCAAAGCACCACCCGAAGTGCAGGACAAAGTCCGCGGCATTGAAGCCGTTTGCCGCGCCCATCGTGTTGCCTTGCCCGCCGCGGCATTGCAATTTGTGCTCGCCCATCCCATCGTTGCCTCGGTTATTCCAGGTGCGACGCAACCTTCCGAAGTCATCGCCAATATCGGCCATCTCGTGGCACCTATTCCATCAAGCTTCTGGTCAGACCTCAAAGCGCAAGGCCTGATTGATCCTAATTCTCCCGTGCCAGCAGGACATTAATAATGCCGGATGGGACGCTCCAGCACCCGGTGATCTGTGCGACGGGAATTTCTAAATCTTTCGCGGGCATAGAGGTTCTGCGTGATGTGGACCTTGATCTCCAACGCGGCGAAATTCACGCGCTATTGGGCGAGAATGGTGCGGGTAAATCGACATTTGCCAAAATCTTAGCCGGCGTTCACCGACCGACCCGGGGTACGATAGACGTTAATGGCTCACAGGCCGATATTTCGAGCCCTATTGCTGCACAACGGCTCGGTATTACGCTCATTCACCAAGAACCGCTTTCATTTCCCGATCTCTCGGTTGCTGAAAATCTTGTGCTTGGTCGCATTGGTGGCTCGCCCCTTTCGGGCGTACCTTGGAAACAGATGGTCCGCGATGCCGAGGCGTTGATGCAGCTCCTTGGTGTTGCGATTGAAGTATCCCGGCCTATGCGGGGGCTTTCGATCGCCGATCAACAAATGGTGGAAATCGCCCGCGCGCTTGCCTCCGATAGCCGCTTGATCATCATGGATGAACCGACGGCTCCTCTGACGCCCAAAGAAGTCGAGACGCTGTTCACCATTGCGCGCCGGTTACGGGATGAAGGACGCACCATCGTCTTCATCTCGCATCGGTTGGAAGAAGTGCGGGCCTTGTGTGACCGCGTTACAATTTTCCGGGATGGCAACAAGGTCATTACCGATACAATTGAAAACCTGACGGATGGAGACATCATTCGGTTTATGATTGGCAGACCCCTCAAAGAATATCTCAAGAAGCAGGATGTGACGATTGGGGACATCGCGCTTGAGGTCGAGGGACTGAGCAAGCCAGGCTATTTTGTCGACATCAATTTCAAGGTGCGTCGGGGTGAGATTGTCGGCCTTGGCGGGCTTGTGGGCGCCGGTCGCACCGATGTTGCCCGCGCGCTGTTTGGTATTGCGCCGGCAATGGAAGGTACAATCCGTATACATGGCAAACCTGTTACCATCCATGATCCGTCAACAGCCATTGATCTGGGCCTAGCCTTCGTGCCAGAAGACCGCGCCGTTGCGGGTATTTTTAGAACGCTTTCCATTGAAACAAACATCACTGCCGCAGTCCCCAATAAGATTTCGGCTGGCGGTATCATCAACTTCTTCAAAGAGCATGGCCTTGCCCGTGAGGCGGTTCAGAAGCTAAGCATTCGTCTGGCGTCTTTGCGGCAGCCGATTGGTGAATTGTCGGGCGGCAACCAGCAAAAAGTTATTCTTGCCCGCTGGCTTTTAACCGATCCTGACATTCTCATTCTGGATGAGCCGACGCGCGGCATTGATATCGGCGTTAAGGCCGAGTTTTACGATATGATTGGCGAGCTCGCGGCCCATGGCCGCGCGATCCTTCTCATCTCCTCGGAGTTACCAGAATTATTGGCGCTGTGTGATCGCGTCCTTGTCATGTCGGAGGGGCGTATCACGGCAGACATACCACGGGCTGAAGCAACACAGGAAACCATCATGCACGCTGCCGTTCCACGCTCCATCGAGGGTCGCGCAGCATGATCCAGAAGCTTTTCTTGCGCCGCGAGGCCGGTATTCTTCTCATGATCATTCTGTTTTGCGCCTTTGTTGGCATCATGCGCCCGCGCTTCCTGACGCTTGATCAATTCCGGATTATTTTGTTGCTGGTTCCGCTCATTCTCATCGGCGCGATGGGGCAGATGCTGGTCATTACCGCCCGCCATGTTGATCTATCCATTGGGTCCATTCAAGGCCTTGCGGCGATGTTGACGGCCTTGATGTTCAAGTTTCATCCCGAGATACCATGGGGCTTAGGCTTCGTTGTGGCCATCGGGGTTGGCATCATTCTAGGTTTGGTCAATGGTGTGCTGATTACCGCTTTCGGTTTGCCCGCTATCATCGTTACCTTGGGAACGCTTAGCCTCTATCGCGGTCTTACTTTCATCGTTTCCAACGCCAAGCAGATCGATCGGCAGTTTGTACCCGCAGCGCTCAAAGCGATGTCGCAGGATTCACCCAGCTATGCGGTGCCATGGATCATTGTGATTGCCATAGCGGTTGCACTTGCCGCCTATTGGTTTGCCAATCACACCATCATTGGCCGCCAAGTCTATGCGCTTGGGTCCAACCCTGTAGCAGCCCCGTTGCGTGGTATTCGCGTCAACGCCGTGACCATTCTTGTGTTTGCGATTTCGGGTGCCTTGGCTGGGCTTTCCGGCATTCTATATGCCAGCCGCTGGGGTTTTGTTAATCCTTCAAACACGGGAACCGGCTTTGAATTTCAAGTGATTGCGGCTGTCGTCATTGGCGGCGTCTCCATCAATGGTGGCATTGGTTCGATACCGGGTGTGATTCTAGGTGTCTTTTTGTTGGGCTGTGTATCCGCAGCGCTTCCGCTCCTCGGTATTCCGGGTACGGCCCAGGCTGCGATTTATGGTGCGGTCATTGTGATGGCTTTGCTGATTGACCGCTCCGTTCGGATACGCGCAAATAGCGCCTTATCCGGTTTGCAGCGGGGGCACGCATGACCGATCATGTGGGCGTTATCCATAAAAATGCGGTGATGGATTCCGCACCCCCTCGTCCGCTCTGGTCGGTCATTTTGGTTCGCCCCGAAACGATGACCTTCCTATTGCTTATTCTGGCTATTTTTGCCGGCGGACAATTATCGCCTTACTTTTTAGATGTTGGTTATATTCTCGACAGCTTCACGCTAACGGCTGAACTATCCCTATTGGCCTTGGTGCTGACGCTGGTGATCATTTCCGGCGAGATTGATCTGTCGCCTGCGTCGAACATGGCGTTATCGGCCTGCCTGTTTGCCTATGCGCTCAGCTTTGGTTGGCCTTTGTGGATAGCGGTACTGGTGGGTATGGGATCAGGTATGATCATGGGGGCGATTAACGCCTTTCTGATCATCAGCCTGCAGCTTCCGTCCATCATCGTTACCATTGGCACGCTAACGCTGTTTCGCGGATTGGCCCAAGTGATTGCCGGGGATAAATCGATCCGCTTGCCGGAGTGGTATATCGGAATTGATAAGATCTATGTGCTCGGGCTTCCGGCCCCCGATATGATCTTTATCATCGTCAGCAGTGTTTTGGCCCTTATCCTAGGAATGACCATTTGGGGACGCCAAATCTATCAAACTGGGACCAATGAAACATCGGCGCAATATGCAGGCATTAGAACGCGGCGGATCAAGGCCATCCTTTTCATAAGCATGGGCTTGACGGCATCGCTGGCCGCTATGATCTATGTATCTCGGCTAGGTTCGGTGCGGTACGATCTTGGTATAGGAGGAGAGTTACAGATGGTGCTTATGGCCATGCTGGGCGGTACCTATATTTTTGGTGGACGGGGAACGATCCTTGGGACGTTTCTGGCAGCCCTTCTCTTATCGGTTATATCGACGGGCATGACGACGGCCAATCTCTTACCCGCCACACAATTATGCGTACTCGGTGTACTGCTTATCATTTCGATCATCGTCACCAATTTCATCTATTCCCGCACTCAACGGTAGCGGGCACAACCGCCATAGAAATGGCACACAGGGAGGACTAAACAATGCAAAAGACAAAATGGTTAGCGGGTATAGCAATGGGCTTTACTCTGTTGGCGTCTAGTGCAATGGCCGGCCATGATTTCAAAGTTGTCTATATCGGTAAAAATACAGGTAACCCCTATTTCGACTCGATCACCGGCGGCTTCCAGGATGCTTGTAAAAAAATCGGCTGCCAATTTGAATTCGTAGCCCCGGCAACGGCTGAAGCGACCTCGCAGATCCCCTTCATCGAAGCGCAAATTCAGCGCGGCGTGAACGTAATCGCGATTGCGCCCAATAGCCCGGATGCCATGAATCAGGTACTCGATAAAGCCCGCGCGAAAGGCATTCTCGTGCTCTCCGTCAATGGTGATCTCGTCGGCAATGAAGGCCATCGCGATGCCAATATTTTGCCAGTCGACTTCACAAAGACGGGACCAAATCAGGTCGAGTTGATGGGATCCTTGATCGGGTACAAGGGTGAGATTGCCATTCTCTCGGCAACCACCGAAGCGCCTGACCAAAACACCTGGATTGCAGCAATGAAAAAGACGCTGGCTGAAAATCCAAAATACAAAGACATGAAGCTTGTCGCCACGGTTTACGGTGATGACCAGCCAGAAAAATCAACCACCGAAATGGAAGCACTTCTTTCCAACTATCCAAACCTCGTTGGCGTGATTGCTCCAACCACGGTTGGTATTGCAGCAGCCGCTCAAGTTGTTAAGTCGCGTGGCATTGCCAGCAAGGTCCATGTTACGGGTCTTGGCCTTCCCTCTGAAATGCGCGACTTCGTGAAGGACGGAACGGTTACCGCCTTCCAACTCTGGTCGCCCTACAATGAAGGCTGGTTGGCTTCCTATTTCGCTGATGGCGTGTTGAACGGCACCATCAAGAATACGGTTGGCACCAAGTTTGAAGTTCCAAGCCTGGGCTCCATCACCATTATGGAAAAAAATGTGATGAACACCCAAGCAGAACTGACCTCGTTTGATAAGTCGAACATCGACAAATTCAATTTCTAAGAGACACTATGATGCGCCCGCTTCGTGCGGGCGCATTTTTTTGGCGATTAAATAAGTATTGGTTTCTTCATCCGCTGTATGACAAGATGCCCTTAAATCACTCAGATTGGGGCACAGAGATTGAACCAGCGTAAAGTTCTTTTTATCACAGCAGATCAGTGGCGCGACGAGCGCGTATTGGCAGTTCCGTGTGCATCTGGAAGGCAAGCCCCGCAAGCGCATCACCAAGCAGGGCAGATAAAAAATGTCGAAACGATCAGATTACTCCGGAAAGGATGGCCACGCCCGCTAAGGCAATTGCTCCGCCGCACAACCTCAGTGCTTTGTCATTAAACTCACGGGCAATCCGCGCGATAGACATTCCGCTTGCGATACCGGCGACATGGAGCAGGCTGGTTGCCACGACGAAGCCGATGGCGAAAGACAGGCCTGACGCATCCTCTGGCATCTCGGCACCATGCGCAAAGCCATGGAAGATCGCAAAGAACCCTGCCATGGCCATAGCGAGAGCGACGGGTAATCTGACCGACAGGGCTAATGCCGCACCCAGCGCCACGATCGACATACCGATCCCCACTTCTGAATAGGGAATTTCGATCCCGCTCATGCCGATGATGCCGCCTGCCAGCATCATGGAGACAAAGCTCAGTGGCACGGCCCAGATCGCACGACCACCGAGATGGGCAGCGAGAAGGCCTATTGTGACCATGGCGAGGATATGATCGATACCTGTCAGCGGATGGACAAAGCCATGGAGCGCGTCATGGGCGTCCCCCAGCCCCACGTGGGCCGAGGCCATCGATGAAGACAGGGCGATAGTGATTACACCTAGTGAAAGGATACGAGTAATTTGCATGACGACCCCCTAGATTTATCAGTCTGATGATCATGGGCCAACCTTGATCCCGTCAAGCGCGGCGAAAGCCATTTCTATGCGGACGCTGCACAAATAGCATGCAGTTGCTTATTTGTTTACATAAGCGCCGCGGGAAGTGCCGCGCATTACCCGTCCGCTACTCACGCTGCGGTAGCAGCGCAAGCACGCTGTAACCCACCCTAAACGCGTTTAAGACATGGCGCTATTACTAGCGCCGTTAAAACGAAAACAGGGCATAGATCTAGTCACCGTAGGTCACTAGCTGAACGTTATTGTTTTGCGATGAGGGCAAACCGCCCGCGGCCGCCACGATCTCCGGCTGTAGCATATGCTACCAAATCTATTACATGGCCAATTGATCGCAAGAGCAACCGAGGATTTGGCGTAAATTTGGTTGCTCATAGCTCAATCAGAGCACATTATGTATTTGTAGCTTCATGTTACTATTAAAAATCGTGGCTGGTCGCCGTGGCCCGACGGCAGAGCCGAAACAAGCGCCACGGCGATCAACTCAACATCAGTCCATCAAGCCGGGAACGATGCCCTCGCCTCGACTAGCTTCCACACCGTATCGATCAGAACCTTGGTCTGTTTGCGCTTGGACCGTGGAAGATTTGTCTTTGAAGCACGCTCGAGATTGTAAGCCAGCGTGGTCAGCGCTCCCAGCGTGATAGGACGCTCGGTGCATTTGCTGGCGCTGAGCCAGCTTTGCTTGCGCCCGCACAAGCGCCCGAACTCATATTGGCTGGAAACGATGCCAATGTTGCGCACGCAGTCATAGAGGGTTTGGTAGTATTCTTTGTTTGTCATGCAACTATTTATGACCGTGAGATCCGGCCAATGATAAAAATAATGGCATAAAATCAGAAAATAAAAGCCAGTAGAATCAATGACCTACAAACGTGGTTTTTTAGGTTTGCTACTTGGGTACGGGCCTAGGCTAATCAGTGCAAAATCTTTTGGAAAAGGCGATAAAAAGAATTCGCTAAATAAATAGCTTGAAAACATACTTGACCAAAATGAAGCTTGATTTAGCCAATAGGCCCAACCCGAGACCCCTGACTGGAGCCCAGCTTAACGCCAGGCGCAGCCGCATGGCTCGCAACATGCCGAGTGTGAGTTATGATGCTCGTCAATCCATCGTCGCAAGTTACTGTGATCACCTGCATGACTATGATCACCTGATCCAATATGCTGTTACCCTTCAGACCAATCTCATCCCTGCGGAGACACCACGCCAGCTGGAATGGCAGCTTAGCCTTCTCAAGGAGAACTTCAGGCACTTCTGCAATCGCCTGAACCAAGATGTTTACGGCAACGGCCACAAGCGCAAGCCCGAGCAGTTCAGCCTGCTGATCCTGCCTGTGATCCAAGGCGCACTATTCTCGCCCTACGGCGCAAGAACGCTGCACTACCACTTGGCGTTAGGCAATGTGCCCGCGGAATTAGATCTCAAGACACTAAGCGCACTGATCAGGCGCAACTGGAAGACCGTGCGCGTGGCGCGCGACGACACTGACACACGACCTGCGGACCCAGGTTGGCAGACCTACATCACCGGGGAAGTGGAGCAAGGCCATATCGCTAGCATTGACTACGATAATTGGCATGTGCCCCATGAGGTCCTGTCTCTCTGACCTAAGTGTCGTTAGACAAAGGTGATGCTACATTGGCAGGGCAATTGGCCCCGTCATTGTTCTTCTGATGAATGAACTTATAAGCTCATGTGATTGATTTAATTTGTGTTATTGGAGATCCATTGGAATACCATAGTACCATAGATCAACCATGGACATCACACTTCCAGAACAACATCCACTCTGTGATTATCTATCTTGGACGTCTCACTGATCAATCATTCAGCAGCACTGAACTTGATCACTATCCCGTACAAGCTCTCATCTACACTGGCATCTACCCGACCTGGTATCATACCATCCCATATATCGCGATCCGTTCAATCAACGCGTGCTCAGATATCAGATCTAGGCACATCAATTGCCCATCTGGCTTTCAAACGATACAATCATATCCCTTGGCTATGTTATCCTCGATGAAGCAGAACGGCTTTCCTCATGATCATCGATATCCAATATGTGTTTCTTGCGCTGTCCGTGATCGCGGTGCTGTTGATAGCCCTGATCGCCTTCCAGATCAGCGATCTGTCGTATAAGTTTGCACGCATGGCCGACCTCACGCTGGACGAGCTCGCTAAGACCAGTTCGAAGATATCCCGGCTTGAAGTATGGCTTGAGCGAATATCGCTCGACATGGAATACATGGCGACCAAAGCGCGTGAAGAAGAGTGACAAGGCCTATCGTTTGGCAATGCGCACATCAACCTCGATGTCAGCCACTATTCGTAGTGGTGATCAACCAGCTAGCTAACCGTTGAGCCGAGCCCGCATTTCTTTGCCAGGCTTGAAGTACGGGACTATCTTTTCCTTGACGTCGACCTGCTCACCCGTCTTGGGATTGCGGCCAACGCGTGCTTTTCTTTGCTTGACTGCAAACACGCCAAATCCACGGATCTCCACGCGGTCACCTCGGCTTAACGCATCCACGATCTCTTCCAAGATCGCAGCAACCACGATCTCAGCATCCCGATGATAGAGCTCCGTGTGGATCTCAGCTATTTTGTTGACCAAATTAGATCTAATCACGAGATTGCCTTTTCGGGTATGATGAATTTAGTCAATCGATAAGCAGCCGATGTATTCAAGTAACAATATGATCCGGAAGCGGTCAAGAACACGGCACCCTGATCTGTCGTCAATACGATCCGCTAAATCCTTCATGACAACGGGGGTTGAACCAGATCGTGGACTGCCCTTGGGTAGGCAGATCTCTAATTCTACACAGCTAACTAGATCTAAGATAACTGTGCTATAACAGAGTTTGACCACGCTAGATGGCCGCATCCAACCCAGGAGAGACATCCATGGCAAAGGGACAGATCAAGGGCAACAAAGAAGCCAAAAAGCCAAAATCGGACAAGAACCTGACAAAATCCGGCGGCTCTGCTTACAAACAGTCTCAAGGAGCAACCAGTCAGGCATTCTTGCCGCCGACCAAGAAATAGGTTCGGCTGACGAAGTCATCTGCGATCTATCTGGGAAAGCATCTCATGCCCATCGAAAAAGACTCATCGATTGCTGTAACCCCAGGTCCAAAGCCTGATCCGGAGGGGTTTTTTCGTTTTCATTTGCCTTTGGCCCATCTGACCTCCGTCTATGGCGACGATTGGTTTGCGCTCAAGGCTGAGGCATTTGCTCGGTTCTTTGGAACCCCAACCTTCTTGATTGCGCAAACGGTCATCGTGGCGATCTGGATCATCGTCAATGTTGCGGGCTGGACGCAGTTTGACATCTATCCTTTCATCTTGCTGAACTTGGCCTTCAGCCTACAAGCCGCCTACGCTGCGCCACTGATCTTGTTGGCACAAACACGCCAAGCTGACCGTGACAAGGCTCACTCTGAAGCTGACGCACTGCACCGAGAAGATCTGGCGCGCGCCAGCGAAGAGCGCCAATCTTTGGCTGTCTCGCAGACCACATTGTTGGTCGAGATGCTCAAACAAAACACCGAGCTGACCCAGACAATCAAAAGCCTCACCGAGCGTTTGGAAAAGCTGACTGTCGAGGTTCACAAGAAGATGACCAACGCCTAATTAGACGAAAGCTCAACCTATCTCGGAAGATTGTGTTCCATGAGTTCTCCCACTGGCCCTTTAGTGAACGAAGTGCTGGCTGGCCTTGTTGAGCGCGTAACGTTCCATAATTCAGATAC
>Ga0214201_1000374_pt1 | contig 16255 bp, 11 predicted proteins | sample TroBogEpilimnion_32_FD_153039 | JGI IMG/M metagenome (GOLD analysis project Ga0214201, IMG submission 153039) | Freshwater microbial communities from Trout Bog Lake, WI - 29MAY2009 epilimnion | ecosystem: Environmental > Aquatic > Freshwater > Lake > Epilimnion/Euphotic zone | place: Trout Bog...
CGTGATAGCAGCCGTCAATGACGTCTTGCCATGGTCAACGTGACCAATCGTTCCAATGTTGCAATGCGGCTTCGTCCGCGAAAACTTCTCTTTGGCCATCGTGCCCTCCGTTATCGGAAGTTGGAGTTAAGGGGTTAGCGAACGATCAAGCGTATTTTGCTTGCACTTCGGCAGCGATTGCCGAAGGAACTTGCTCATAGTGATCGAACTGCATCGTGAAATTCGCACGGCCTTGCGAGAAAGACCGGAGCGTGTTGACGTAGCCGAACATGTTGGCGAGTGGCACCATCGCATTAATGACGATGGCGTTACCGCGCATATCCTGCCCTTGGATTTGACCACGACGTCCCGTGAGATCGCCGATGACCGAACCCGTATAATCTTCAGGTGTTACCACCTCGACCTTCATGATCGGCTCGAGAAGAACCGCACCACCCTTTTGAAGGGCTTCACGGAACGCCGCACGAGACGCGATTTCGAAGGCGAGCGCTGACGAGTCAACATCATGGTAGGCGCCGTCGATAAGCTGAACCTTCACGTCAACAACCGGGAAGCCCGCAAGCGGACCCGAATTCATGACGCTCTCAAGACCCTTTTCAACGCCTGGGATGTATTCCTTAGGAACCGCACCACCGACGATCTTGGACTCGAACTCGTAGCCCTTGCCCACTTCGTTAGGCTCGACAACAAACTTGACGCGAGCGAACTGACCCGTGCCACCCGTCTGCTTCTTGTGGGTGTAATCGATTTCGAACTTCTTCGTGAGCGTTTCACGGTAAGCCACCTGCGGCGCACCGATATTCGCATCAACCTTGTAGGTACGACGAAGAATGTCGACCTTAATATCGAGATGCAATTCGCCCATGCCCTTCAAGATCGTCTGACCGGATTCTTGATCGGTCGAAACGCGGAAGGAAGGATCTTCTGCTGCGAGCTTTGCAAGAGCGAGACCGAGCTTTTCCTGATCGGCCTTTGATTTAGGCTCGATCGCGATTTCGATAACAGGCTCTGGGAATTCCATACGCTCAAGGATCACAGGCTTGCCCATGTCGCACAGCGTGTCACCGGTCCGAACTTCCTTGAGGCCAGCCAAAGCAACGATGTCGCCGGCATAGGCTTCCTTGATGTCTTCGCGGTTGTTCGCATGCATCAACAACATGCGGCCGATACGCTCTTTCTTGTCCTTGGTCGAATTGAGCACGGTCGTGCCCGATTCGATTTTACCCGAATAAACGCGGCAGAACGTGATCGTACCAACGAAGGGATCGTCCATGATTTTGAAGGCGAGCATCGAGAAGGGCTCGTCATCATTGGCGGTACGCGTGGTTTCTTCTTCCGTCTTGAAATCGATGCCCTTGATGGCTTCGCGATCAAGCGGGGATGGAAGATAGTCAACCACCGCGTCAAGAAGAGGCTGTACGCCCTTGTTTTTAAAGGCCGAACCGCAAAGAACCGGATTGAACACGCGGCCGATAACAGCCTTACGGATCAAGCCCTTCAGGGTCTTCTCGTCTGGCTCTTTGCCGTCGAGATAGGCGGTCATCACTTCGTCGTCGAGCTCAACAGCAGCTTCGAGCAGCGTGTGACGGTATTCTTTCGCCTGCTCCAAAAGCTCGGCAGGAATTTCTTCGTCGCGGAAGGTTGCGCCGAGGTTTTCATTGTCCCAAACAACGGCCTTCATGCGAACGAGATCGATGATGCCCTTGAAGTTATTCTCGGAACCAATTGGCAACTGAATGCAAACGGGCTTGCCCGCAACGCGCGAAATGATTTCTTCGACGCAATTGAAGAAGTCAGCGCCCGTCTTGTCCATCTTGTTGACGAACACGACGCGGGGAACATTGTACTTATCAGCCTGACGCCAAACGGTTTCGGTCTGTGGCTCAACGCCTTGGTTGCCGTCGAGAACGCAGACAGCACCGTCAAGCACACGCAGCGAACGCTCGACTTCAATCGTGAAGTCCACGTGGCCGGGGGTGTCGATGATGTTCAAACGATGATCGTTCCAGAACGTCGTCGTGGCAGCCGACGTAATCGTAATGCCACGCTCCTGCTCCTGCTCCATCCAATCCATGGTGGCAGCGCCGTCATGGACCTCGCCGATTTTGTGCGACTTGCCCGAATAGAACAAGATACGCTCGGTCGTCGTTGTCTTGCCGGCATCGATATGCGCCATGATACCGAAATTCCGGTAGTCTTTAATGGCATGGGTGCGTGGCATGGGTCAGTCCTCGGCGTAGAATTAAAACAAAATTACCAGCGATAATGCGAGAAGGCGCGGTTGGCTTCTGCCATCCGGTGCGTGTCTTCACGCTTCTTCACGGCGTTACCACGATTGTTCGAAGCATCGATCAATTCAGCCGACAAACGATCAACCATCGTCTTGTCGTTGCGGGCGCGAGCCGCCGTGATCAACCAACGAATAGCGAGCGCCTGACGGCGATCGAAACGAACTTCGACTGGAACCTGATAGGTCGCACCACCAACGCGGCGGGAACGAACCTCGATCGCAGGAGCCACATTTTCAAGCGCTTGCTTGAACACGGCCAACGGATCAGACTTCAGCTTCGCTTCGACGATGTCGAGCGCGCCATAGACGATCTGCTCGGCAATCGACTTCTTTCCGTCATACATGACGGAGTTCATGAATTTTGCGACAATCAGGTCACCATACTTGGCGTCCGGAATGACTTCGCGCTTCTCTGCTTTATGACGACGGGACATTCTCGCTCGCCTCTTACTTCGGACGCTTCGCGCCGTACTTAGACCGACGCTGCTTACGATTCTTGACGCCCTGCGTATCGAGGACACCGCGGATGACGTGATAGCGCACGCCCGGCAAGTCCTTCACACGGCCGCCGCGGATAGCGACGACAGAGTGCTCTTGCAGGTTGTGGCCTTCGCCAGGAATATAACCGATCACCTCAAACCCATTGGTGAGGCGAACCTTGGCAACCTTACGAAGTGCCGAGTTCGGCTTCTTCGGGGTTGTTGTGTAAACACGTGTGCACACGCCGCGCTTTTGCGGGCAGGCTTCAAGCGCCGGAACCGTGTTCCGGGCCTTAACAGGGCTCCGCGGCTTGCGGATGAGCTGGCTAATCGTCGGCATCGTTTGCTCGTTCCAGTCCCAAGATCGGATCCGAATAGCCGGATCCCGTTGAAAAACATAACCAATTTCGCGTCACACCAACGCAAAACAAATACGCGCCAATGGACCGTAAGCCCTTTGAGCGCGAAACTTCCCAGAGGACCACAGTTACCCGTGATCATGGCCCCAAATTGTCGACTTCGCTCGCGCGAAGGCAGTGTGGAGGTACGGCGGCGTTTCGATGTTCCCGGGTCGATTGCCTTGGCGGCGAAAGACCTAATGACATCGACAACCGTCGAAGTTCGCGTTGTCTAAACGCGGCCCGATGTGTCGTCAACCCCAAAAGCAACAATCTCGTGACGCTGGGGGTTTATTTTTTCCCCTTCCCGGCCAAGCTAGAGCCAATTTGGGAGAAAAATGGCAACGGGGCCGCTTTTGGCGGCCCCGTTGAGAGACTGTAGCTCCGACTCGCTGCCTTATTCGGCCGCTGCCGGGCCTTCAAGCTGCGGCGCCGAGCTTGGCGCCTGCGAGGTGTTCTGCGCCACGATCATTTCGTCGCGGCGAGTCGCGATCGAACGGATGCGGGACATTGTGGCACCCGTACCGGCTGGAATCAGGCGACCGACGATGACGTTTTCCTTGAGGCCTGCGAGATCGTCGGACTTGCCATTGACGGCCGCTTCCGTGAGCACGCGGGTGGTTTCTTGGAACGACGCTGCCGAGATGAACGAACGGGTCTGGAGCGACGCCTTGGTGATACCCAAGAGCACCGGATGACCCTTCGCTGGCCGTTTGCCATCGGCAAGCAGCTTGGCGTTGACTTCGTCCATTTCGACCTTGTCGACCTGCTCATTGTGCAGGAACTCGCTATCGCCGATTTCGTCGATTTCGACCTTTTGCAGCATCTGGCGCACGATCACTTCGATGTGCTTGTCGTTAATCGACACGCCCTGCAGACGGTAGACTTCCTGGATTTCGTTGACGAGGTAAGCGGCAAGCTCCTCGACACCCTTAATGGCCAGAATGTCATGCGGCGCTGGGTTGCCGTCGACAATGTAATCGCCCTTTTCCACGACGTCGCCCGCCTGAAGATAGACGTGCTTGCCCTTTGGAACGAGGTATTCAACAGGATCCGAACCGTCGTTTGGCACGAGCGAGATGCGGCGCTTGTTCTTGTAATCGCGACCGAATTGGATCGTGCCGGAGGTTTCTGCGATGATTGCAGCTTCCTTCGGACGACGCGCTTCGAACAACTCGGCAACACGCGGCAGACCGCCGGTGATGTCGCGCGTCTTGGCGCTTTCGAGCGGGATACGGGCCAAAATATCGCCCGCCTTGATCTTGTGGCCCGGATCGACCGAGATAACCGCTTCCACCGGAAGCAGGTAACGGGCTTCACCACCACGCGGCAGCTTCAGGATCTTACCCTTCGCATCCGTGATCAAAATGGCTGGCTTCAAATCGGCCGAGCGCATATTGGCGCGGTAATCGATAACGACGCGCTTCGTGATACCGGTCGACTCGTCGGCCGTTTCAACAACCGACGCGTTTTCAACGAGATCTTCGTATTGAATGATACCGTCGACTTCCGTGACGATCGGACGGGTGTAGGGATCCCAATCCGCAATACGCTGGCCGCGCTTGACCGTATCGCCCTCATCCACCTTCAGGCGTGAGCCATATTGGATGCGGTGGGCTGCACGCTCGGTACCGTCGGCACCCACGATCGCGATCGTGATGTTACGGCCCATGGCGATGAGATCGCCATCCGAGTTTTTAGCCATGTTGCGGTTACGAACGACAACCTTACCGTCGAAATTGCTTTCAACGAAGGAGGTATCCGCAATGGTTGCCGCGCCGCCGACGTGGAAGGTACGCATGGTGAGCTGCGTGCCCGGTTCGCCGATCGATTGCGCTGCGATAACGCCAACGGCTTCGCCCATATTGACGGGCGTTCCGCGGGCAAGATCGCGACCATAGCACGTGCCGCAAACGCCGTTTGGCGCTTCGCACGTCAGAACCGAACGGATCTTCACTTCCGTGATCCCGGCAGCGTTGATCGCGTCGATATGGCTTTCCTCAATCATCTGTCCCTTGGCCACAATCACCTTGCCTTCAAGATCGAGAAGGTCTTCGGCGGTCGTGCGGCCCAAGATACGAATGGCCAAGGAAGCGACGATCTGACCCGCGTCAATAATGGCGCGCATCTTGATGCCGTTTTCCGAGCCGCAATCGCGGACCGTGATGATCGAATCCTGCGCCACGTCAACGAGACGACGCGTGAGGTAGCCCGAGTTAGCGGTCTTCAACGCGGTATCGGCAAGACCCTTACGGGCGCCATGGGTCGAGTTGAAGTATTCGAGAACGTCGAGACCTTCTTTAAAGTTCGAGATGATCGGCGTCTCAATGATCTCGCCCGATGGCTTGGCCATCAGTCCACGCATCGCGGCCAGCTGACGCATCTGCGTTGGCGAACCACGCGCACCGGAATGCGACATCATATAGATCGAGTTGATTGGCAATGTCCGGCCGTTCTCGTCCTTCTTGACGGCCGAAATACGACCCATCATTTCCTGAGCGAGCTTGTCCGAGCACTTAGCCCAAGCATCAACGACCTTGTTGTACTTCTCACCTTGCGTGATCAGACCGTCATTGAACTGCTGCTCGTAATCCTTGACGAGCGCACGCGTCTCGCCAACGATCTTCGGCTTGGTTTCAGGAATAACCATGTCGTCCTTACCGAACGAAATGCCAGCCTTGAACGCGTTGACGAAGCCCAACTGCATCATGCGATCGCAGAAGATCACGGTCTCTTTCTGACCGCAGTGACGATAGACGGTGTCGATCGTGTTCGAGATTTCCTTCTTTGTCATCAGCTTATTGACAACATCAAAGGTCATACGGGCATTCTTCGGCAACAGCTGACCGAGCATGGCGCGGCCTGGGGTTGTGTCGAAGATTTTCGTGAACGTCTTGCCGTTCTCGTCAACGCCTTCATAGCGATATTTGATCTTCGCGTGGAGCGTGATGTCCTTATTGGCAATGGCGTGTTCAATTTCGCCCATATCGGCGAACATCATTCCCTCGCCCGGTTCCTTTTCGGACATCAGCGAGAGATAATAGAGACCAAGCACGATATCTTGCGACGGCACAATGATCGGCATGCCGTTAGCGGGATGCAGAATATTGTTGGTCGACATCATGAGCACGCGCGCTTCAAGCTGAGCTTCAAGCGAGAGCGGCACGTGAACGGCCATCTGGTCACCGTCGAAGTCGGCGTTAAACGCCGCGCAGACGAGCGGATGCAACTGAATGGCCTTGCCTTCAACGAGCACGGGTTCGAACGCCTGAATACCAAGACGATGGAGCGTCGGTGCGCGGTTCAGCATCACGGGATGCTCGCGGATGACCTCGTCAAGGATATCCCAGACTTCTGGCTTTTCTTTTTCAACCAGCTTCTTGGCTTGCTTAACCGTGGTCGACAGGCCCTTCGCGTCCAGACGCGAATAGATGAACGGCTTGAACAATTCGAGCGCCATCTTCTTTGGCAGGCCGCATTGATGAAGCTTCAATTCCGGACCGACGACGATAACCGAACGGCCTGAATAATCGACGCGCTTGCCGAGCAAGTTCTGGCGGAAACGGCCTTGCTTTCCCTTGAGCATATCGGCGAGCGACTTCAACGGACGCTTATTGGCACCCGTGATGACGCGGCCACGCCGGCCATTGTCAAACAACGCATCGACGGACTCTTGCAACATGCGCTTTTCGTTGCGGATAATGATATCCGGCGCACGCAGCTCAATAAGGCGCTTCAAGCGGTTGTTACGGTTGATGACGCGGCGATAGAGATCGTTCAAATCGGAGGTCGCGAAACGGCCGCCATCCAATGGAACGAGCGGACGAAGGTCTGGCGGGATCACCGGAACAATCGTCATGATCATCCATTCTGGCTTGTTGCCAGACATCATGAACGCTTCGATGATCTTCAACCGCTTGGCGAGCTTCTTAGGCTTCAGTTCCGATGTCGAAACCGAAATCTCGTGGCGCAAATCAGCCGCGGTCTTCTCCAGATCGAGCGAACGGAGAATTTCGCGGATGGCTTCGGCGCCGATGAGCGCGGTGAAGCTGTCTTCGCCATATTCGTCCTGCGCGCGGAGATAATCATCTTCCGACAGCAATTGACGCTCTTTGAGCGGGGTTAGCCCCGGCTCAATGACGACATAGTTTTCGAAATAGAGAATGCGCTCAAGATCCTTCAGCGCCATATCGAGCAAGAGGCCGATACGCGATGGAAGCGACTTCAAGAACCAGATGTGAGCAACGGGAGCTGCCAATTCGATATGGCCCATGCGCTCGCGCCGAACGCGCGACAGCGTGACTTCCACGCCGCATTTTTCGCAGATGACGCCCTTGTACTTCATGCGCTTATATTTGCCGCACAAGCATTCGTAATCCTTGATTGGTCCAAAGATACGCGCGCAGAAGAGACCGTCACGCTCTGGCTTGAACGTACGGTAATTGATCGTTTCTGGCTTTTTGATTTCACCAAACGACCAGGCAAGGATCTGATCAGGCGCAGCGATCGATATTTTAATATGATCGAAGGTCTGAGGCTGGACCACGGGGTTGAAGAGATTCATCACCTCTTGATTCATCGCCGGCTCCTACAGTTTTGGGCTTTAGCGCGCTCCGCGCCGATTAACCCATATTAAATTCACGGATCCGCTCGCTGATGCGGCGGGATGGGAAAATGACCGGCGCTGATCCGCGCCGGCCCTTTGATGCTTTATTCAGCCGCCTCAGACGGAGGCAATTCAGCCACTGGCTTCAAGGTCGAGGTAAGCTCGACATTCAGACCAAGCGACCGCATTTCCTTCACGAGAACGTTGAAGCTTTCTGGGATACCGCTTTCGAACGTATCGTCGCCACGGACGATGGATTCGTAAACCTTGGTACGTCCGGCCACGTCGTCCGACTTCACCGTCAGCATTTCCTGCAAGGTGTAGGCGGCGCCGTAAGCTTCCAGAGCCCAGACTTCCATTTCCCCGAAGCGCTGACCACCGAACTGCGCCTTACCACCCAATGGCTGCTGGGTAACAAGCGAGTATGGGCCGATCGAGCGAGCATGGATCTTGTCGTCGACAAGGTGATGCAGCTTCAGCATGTAAATGTAGCCAACGGTGACCTTACGATCGAAGGGCTCGCCGGTACGACCGTCATAGAGCGTAACCTGACCGGATTTGTGCAATCCTGCCTGCTCCAAGAGACGCTCAATATCGGCTTCCTTCGCACCATCGAACACAGGCGTTGCCAGCGGAACACCACGACGGAGGTTTTCGCCAAGCTCGACCAAGCCATCGCTGTCCAAACCGTCGACGGTATCGTCTTTGCCGTAAACCTTGGTGAAGCTCGACTTCAACGCCTTGATGTCGTGGTCCTTGCGATACGCATCGACCGCTTCGCCAAGCTGCTTGCCAAGACCCGCTGCGGCCCATCCAAGATGGGTTTCAAGGATCTGACCGACATTCATACGCGAAGGCACGCCCAACGGGTTGAGCACGATATCGACATGGGTACCATCTTCAAGGAACGGCATGTCTTCGATCGGAACGATACGCGAGACAACGCCCTTGTTACCATGGCGTCCGGCCATCTTATCGCCCGGCTGAATCTTGCGCTTCACGGCAACGAAGACCTTAACCATCTTCATCACGCCTGGAGGCAATTCATCGCCGCGCTGCAGCTTTTCGACCTTGTTCAAGAAGCGCTGTTCAAGGCTCTTCTTGGCGTCGTCATACTGCTTACGCATGGCTTCAAGCGCACCCATGATCGCATCATCGGCGACAGCAAACGTCCACCATTGCGACCGTGGAAGGCCATTCATCGCATCACGCTCGATGACGGTGTCTTTCTTGAAGGTCTTTGGACCTGCAATACCGACCTGACCAACGAGCATTTCTGCCAAACGCGTGTAGACGTTGCGATCAAGGATCGCGAGCTCATCGTCGCGGTCCTTGGCGAGACGTTCGATTTCCTCGCGCTCGATCGCCTGAGCGCGTTCGTCCTTGTCAACGCCGTGACGGTTGAACACACGCACTTCAACGATCGTGCCCTGCACGCCCGGAGGCACGCGGAGCGAGGTATCGCGAACGTCAGAAGCCTTCTCACCGAAGATGGCGCGCAGAAGCTTTTCTTCCGGCGTCATTGGGCTTTCGCCCTTCGGCGTGATCTTGCCGACGAGGATATCGCCTGCCGCCACTTCTGCACCGATGTAAACGATACCCGCTTCGTCGAGGTTCTTCAGCGTTTCTTCCGAGACGTTTGGAATATCACGCGTGATTTCTTCAGGGCCAAGCTTGGTATCGCGCGCCATGACTTCGAATTCCTCGATATGGATCGAGGTGAACGTGTCTTCCTTCGCGATACGCTCGGAAAGCAGGATCGAATCTTCGAAATTATAACCGTTCCAAGGCATAAACGCGACGAGCACGTTACGGCCGAGCGCCAATTCACCGAATTCCGTCGAAGGACCGTCGGCGATGATGTCACCCTTGCGAACAATATCACCCACTTGCACCAGAGGCTTCTGGTTGATGCAGGTGGATTGGTTCGAACGCTGGAACTTCATCAAGCGATAAATATCAACGCCTGCCTTGGATGGATCGAGATCATCGGTGGCGCGCACAACGATACGCGTTGCATCGACCTGATCGACAATACCCGCACGACGGGCACCAATCGCGGCGCCTGAATCACGCGCCACAATCGACTCCATGCCGGTGCCAACGAATGGCGCATCCGCACGTACCAATGGCACGGCCTGACGTTGCATGTTCGAGCCCATGAGCGCGCGGTTCGCGTCATCGTTTTCAAGGAACGGAATGAGCGCTGCGGCAACCGAAACCAGCTGCTTTGGCGACACGTCCATATAGTCGACCTTTTCGACCGGAACGACGATGACATCGCCTGCGTGGCGAACGATCACGAGATCGTCGGCCAGCTTGCCATCCTTGTCGATCGACACGTTGGCCTGCGCCACATAGTGCTTCGACTCTTCCATCGCCGACATATAGACGACTTCTTCGGTCAACTTACCGTCCTTAAGCTTGCGATAAGGCGACTCGATGAAGCCGTATTTATTGACGCGAGCAAAGGTGGCGAGCGAGTTGATCAGACCGATATTCGGGCCTTCCGGCGTTTCAATCGGGCAGATACGTCCGTAATGGGTTGGATGCACGTCGCGGACTTCGAAGCCTGCGCGTTCACGGGTCAAACCACCCGGTCCAAGCGCCGAGAGACGACGCTTATGCGTGATTTCCGACAATGGGTTCGTCTGATCCATAAATTGCGACAGCTGCGACGAGCCGAAGAATTCACGAACAGCTGCTGCTGCTGGCTTCGCATTGATCAAATCTTGCGGCATGACGGTGTCGATATCGACCGACGACATACGCTCCTTGATCGCGCGCTCCATGCGCAGAAGACCCAAGCGGTATTGGTTCTCCATCAACTCGCCAACCGAACGTACGCGACGGTTGCCGAGATTGTCGATGTCGTCGATTTCGCCACGGCCATCGCGCAACTCAACGAGGGCACGCACAACAGCAACGATATCTTCGCGACGCAGGATACGCGTCGTATCCGGTGCATCGAGATCCATACGCATGTTCATCTTCACGCGACCAACGGCAGAGAGATCATAGCGCTCGGAATCGAAGAACAGCGACTGGAACATGTTTTCCGCCGTATCAATCGTTGGCGGCTCACCTGGACGCATGACGCGGTAAATGTCGAACAGCGCTTCTTCACGCGAGGAGTTCTTATCCACCGCAAGCGTGTTGCGGATGTAAGGACCAATATTGACGTGATCAATGTCGAGCACAGGGATATCGGTAAAGCCTGCATCGGCAAGCGTCTTCAACACCTTATCGGAGATTTCATCGCCGGCTTCCGCGAAGATTTCACCCGTTTCAGGGCTTACCAAATCTTCGCCGATATATTGGCCATACAAATCTTCATCGGTGGCGAGGAGGAACTTGGTGCCCTTCTCGGCAATCATCTTGGCCGAGCGCTGGGTCAATTTCTTGCCCGCTTCGAGAACAACCTGTCCGCTATCGGCGTCGATCAAATCGGTTGCAACCTTCATGCCCTTCATGCGGTCTGCGCTGTAAGGCACGCGCCAAGCATCCTTCGAGCGGGAATAGACAACATTGTTGTAGAAGGTCGACAAAATGGTTTCGCCATCGAGACCAAGCGCATAGAGCAGCGTCGTCACCGGCAATTTGCGGCGACGATCGATACGCGCATACACCACGTCCTTCGCATCAAATTCGATATCGAGCCATGAGCCGCGATAAGGAATGATACGCGCAGCAAACAGCAACTTGCCCGACGAATGGGTCTTGCCCTTGTCGTGATCGAAGAACACACCAGGCGAACGGTGCATCTGCGAAACAATCACGCGCTCGGTGCCGTTGACGATAAAGGTACCGTTCATGGTCATGAGCGGCATATCGCCCATGTAAACGTCCTGCTCCTTGATGTCCTTGACCGACTTTGCGCCGGTATCGACGTCAATATCGAATACGATCAGACGGAGCGTTACCTTGAGCGGCGCAGCATAGGTCATGCCGCGCTGACGGCATTCGTCCACGTCATATTTCGGAGACTCGAACGTATACTTCACAAATTCGAGAAGCGAGGCGCCGGAAAAATCACCAATAGGGAAAACCGACTTAAATACTGCCTGAAGGCCGTCCTCGATCCGGCCACCGACAGGTTCCTCAACTTGGAGAAACTGGTCATAGGAGGCCTTCTGAACCTCGATGAGGTTCGGCATAACCGCTACTTCGCGGATATGCCCGAAGAACTTGCGCACACGCTTCCGTCCGGTGAAGGTCTGAGCCATTTCGTTCCTCGCTTCTAGGGAATTCCGCCTGCCCCGCGCCCGACTTTTCGGCGCGACCGGCAGCGGCCAATTCCGCTGACAAAAAGATATCCATCTTAACAGCCGACAAACATGGCCCTTTAAAGGCTTTCGTCGACAACGACACGGTCCCGGGGGAAAAATCCCCCCGGGACCGCTTTTTTCAACGCTATTGGGGCAGAACCAACCGCCGCATGGCGGATAATCCGAGCACCAAAAGCCCGATTACTTAAGCTCGACCTTCGCGCCAACCTTCTCAAGGGTTTCCTTGATCTTGCCAGCTTCGTCCTTCGAGACGCCTTCCTTGAGTGGCTTTGGAGCCGCTTCAACGAGGTCCTTAGCTTCCTTGAGGCCAAGACCCGTGATCGCACGGACTTCCTTAATCACTTCAATCTTCTTGTCGCCAGCTGAAGCAAGAACGACCGTGAATTCGGTCTGTTCTTCAGCAGCGGCAGCAGCGCCGCCAGCAGCAGGAGCTGCAGCAACGGCAACAGCGGCAGCAGCAGAAACGCCCCACTTCTCTTCGAGAAGCTTAGCAAGTTCAGCGGCTTCGAGAACGGTCAACGACGAAAGTTCGTCAACGAGCTTGTTGAGATCGGCCATGTTAGTGTCCTTTTAGATGTAGGTTTAAACCAGTTGTTAGGGGTAATGGGCCTTAGGCCGCATCTCTCTTGGCATAGGCTCCGAACACCCGTGCGAGCTTTGCAGCCGGCGCGGTCGAGAGCTGTGCAATCTTGGTCGCTGGAGCCTGGATAAGGCCAACGAGCTTCGCGCGCAGTTCGTCGAGAGATGGCATCGTGGCAAGCGCCTTGACACCGTCAACGTTCAGAGAGGTCGCGCCCATTGCGCCGCCGAGAATAACGAGCTTGTCGTTGGTCTTGGCGAAATTGACGGCGACCTTTGCAGCTGCAACAGGATCGCTGGAGTAAGCCAGCAATGTTGGGCCCTTCAGAAGGGATCCAACCGAAGCAATCTGCGTGCCTTCGAGAGCAATTTTGGCCAGGCGGTTTTTCGTAACCTTCACAGTGGCGCCTTCTGCAGCCATCTGCTTACGCAGATCCTGCATCTGGGCGACCGTGAGGCCAGAATAATGAGCAACGACAACGACGCTGGCGGTATTGAAAATACCGTTCAGTGTGCCGACGAGCTCAGTTTTTGCCGCTTTATCCACGGGGCTCTCTCCGGTTGGCGGGGACTGATGTCCCGCCGGTTGCACAAAGCCGATCAGATAGGATGGAAACCCACCCGCCTCATCGGCGCTTCCGACGCGTCTGTCCCCGGTAGGCCCGGCTGATGCCCGGCGCCCGGTAGCTGGTTCAAACCATTTTAGACAAAGGACTTAACCCTTGCCGTGAAACTGGTTTTCTCCGTCTATGCAGGTCCATTCGAATTAAGAACCCTTCGAAAGATTGCTCTCTTAAAGCGTCCACCTGCAGTCTCGGACAGGATATAGCAAACATGGACAAGAAGTTACCCCCTTGCCTGTCGGCCAATCGATCGCATGGTTTTAAGGCCATGCGGGTTTTTGCGCTCTCCTGACGGATTACGCATATCACGCATATCGAACGGTCTCCTTAGACCGGTTCGTTTCGAATGCCAAGCCCCAAATGCCAAAATTTTGGCAAGGGACATCCGACATCTCGGTATAGCTCGAAAAGAAACAGGCCCCGAAAGCGCTTCGGGGCCTGCTGAATGGGATAAAGGGAGAAGAAAATCAGGCGCCGGTGACGGTCGACAAATCCACTTTCACGCCTGGGCCCATCGACGAAGAAATCGCGATGCGCTCCAGATAGGTGCCCTTCGAGCCGGCTGGCTTGGCCTTGGCGACCGAGTCAACGAAAGCCTTGATGTTCTCGGAAAGCTTTTCAGCCGAGAACGAGGCCTTGCCGATACCGGCATGCACGATGCCTGCCTTTTCAACGCGGAACTCGACCGAACCGCCCTTGGCGGCTGCAACGGCGCCGGCAATGTCCATCGTCACGGTGCCAACCTTCGGGTTTGGCATCATGCCGCGCGGGCCGAGCACCTTACCGAGGCGGCCGACGAGCGGCATCATGTCTGGCGTTGCGATACAACGGTCGAAGTCGATCTTGCCGCCTTGGACGATCTCAACGAGATCTTCCGCGCCAATCACGTCTGCGCCTGCTGCTTTGGCTTCATCAGCCTTTGCACCGCGTGCGAACACGCCGACGCGAAGCGTACGACCCGAGCCGTTTGGCAGAATGCACACGCCACGAACCATCTGGTCAGCGTGGCGTGGGTCAACGCCCAAATTCATCGCAACTTCAATGGTTTCGTCGAATTTGGCCGTTGCCTTTTCCTTGACGAGCTTCACAGCCTCATCGAGCGAATACAGCTTCGTGCGTTCAATATTGGCGGCAGCCGCCACTACTCTTTTTGATTTTGACATGGCGATTAACCTACGATCTCAAGGCCCATGGAGCGGGCAGAACCAGTGATCATCGCGGCCGCAGCCTCGACGGTGGAGCAGTTAAGATCAGGCATTTTTGCCTTGGCGATCTCATTGATCTGGGCGGTGGTGATCTTACCGATCGTGCCGCGGCCCGTCGTCGTGTGCCCCTTGGCGATGCCAGATGCCTTCTTGAGATAAAAGGAAACCGGAGGAAGCTTGGTCTCGAAGGTGAAGGAACGGTCCTGATAGGCGGTAATTACTACCGGAATCGGCGTACCCTTCTCCATCTGCGCTGTCTTGGCGTTAAACGCCTTGCAGAATTCCATGATGTTCAATCCGCGCTGACCCAGCGCTGGACCAATTGGAGGCGACGGGTTCGCGGCACCTGCCGGAACCTGAAGCTTCACGTAACCCGCGATCTTCTTTGCCATTATCCATTCTCCTTTTTGCCCTCAGCACCTATTAGGGGCCTCCGGCGGTTTATGGTGCGTGGTCTGGGTTTTGTCCTGAAGCCGGCAAAGCCTCAGAAACTCCCTGCCACACGGTTAAAGGTAGGACGAACCGCCCTACCCCTCTATCGTCAGACCTTTTCGACCTGACCATATTCCAATTCGACCGGCGTCGCGCGACCAAAGATCGACACGGCGACCTTCAGACGGGCGCGTGCCTCGTCGACTTCCTCGACAACGCCGCTGAAGGAGGCGAAAGGACCATCGGCCACGCGGACATTTTCGCCCACTTCGAAGCTGACGGACGGCTTTGGACGATCAACGCCCTCGGCCACCTGCCCCTTGATGCGCTCCGCCTCACGGTCGGAGATTGGCATCGGCTTGTTGTCTTGACCCAGAAACCCCGTCACTTTCGGGGTATTCTTGATCAAATGATAGACATCATCGGTCAAATCGCACTTAACCAGCACGTAACCGGGGAAAAACTTGCGTTCCGTGTCGACCTTGCGGCCACGGCGCACTTCAACGACCTTTTCGGTCGGGACCATGACTTCTTCGAACTTGTCGGCGAGGTTCCGCTGGACCGCTTGGTCCCGGATCGACTGCGCCACCTTGTTCTCAAAATTCGAATAAGCGTGAACGATATACCAACGATTGGCCATTATCCGAAATTCCTAGCGGCCGAAGCCAAGCACGAGGCCAACGGCCCAGTGGATTACCATATCCGAGAGCAAGAAAAAGGCGCTTGCGACAATGACCATGACAAACACCATGGCTGTGGTCACCAGCGTTTCCTTGCGGGTTGGCCAAGTCACCTTTTTCGTCTCAGAACGCACATCATTAATAAAGTGCATCAGAGAAAAGCGGTTAGAAGAAGAGCCGGCCATCGTTTACCCCGGGATTAATATTCAGCTTCCGCGCATGACGCCGTGACCCGCAAAACCGCTGTCACCTCAATCATGTCGTGGAAAGCGCGACTCTATAGGCGGAAAGCAGGAAGTGGTCAAGGCAGGCAGGCGATGACTTTCAAAACAAAAGCCCCAGCGCGCACGCCGGGGCTTTTGAAAAAAATGGCAGGGGCTGAGGGAATCGAACTCTCGACCTGCGGTTTTGGAGACCGCCGCTCTAACCAGCTGAGCTAAGCCCCTATCGGCGACAGCGTTTAACCGCCTCACACGCGCTTCTCATGCCAAAGGTGCGCGCCAAAGGCAAGAAGATTTGCAACGAAAAAGGGCGCCCCTTGGGGACGCCCTTCAAAATCAATCGCTTATGCCAATATCAAGCAATAATGCTTGCAACGACACCTGCACCAACGGTGCGGCCACCTTCGCGGATAGCGAAGCGGAGCTTTTCTTCCATTGCGATTGGAGCGATCA
>Ga0214201_1000382_pt1 | contig 15904 bp, 2 predicted proteins | sample TroBogEpilimnion_32_FD_153039 | JGI IMG/M metagenome (GOLD analysis project Ga0214201, IMG submission 153039) | Freshwater microbial communities from Trout Bog Lake, WI - 29MAY2009 epilimnion | ecosystem: Environmental > Aquatic > Freshwater > Lake > Epilimnion/Euphotic zone | place: Trout Bog...
AGGGGATGGATTCAGTACAAATTGAATGCTGTGCATGAAAAATGTGTATTTTACAAATTGAATCTCAAGAGGCGTACGCGAATGCTTCGATGCTGTTGGGAGGGGTGGAATTATTATGCGTCGTCAGCGGTGCTGGTAAGACACGCACAGATTATAGTGACTAAATACCAGGATGCTTCTAAAGTGCGAGCATGTTTCAAGCAGCTTGTTTTCTATCAAACTACACGCCAATCAAGCTATCTCAACAAGTGGTTCAAGCTTATTCTCTTGATACAGCTTGAGGCCGAAGGTTTAGGTTCAGACAGATTTGCCCCGTCAAAACATATTCCTGTGAATCAAAACATCCCAACGGACTCTCCTAGAATAAAAGTAGCGAGTCGTCCGTCAGATGTTGGAGGTGGATTGAATCCTCCAAGTCATTCCAACAGGGAGGCGCTTGTGTGGGAGCTATGCCCGGTAGATAGCTGGGAAGTATTTGCCCTGCGATCAGCAATCTTGCCATCTGGATTCAAGCTAGATTCGACTGACAATGAGACGAATGAAAAGCGTCTTCTTCAATCAAAAGATGGATTCAATTGGAAGGACCCTCAACTGCTGTTTGGTTATTCAAAAGATTCAGAGTACAAGGACCTTGGTATCTATTTTGACCAAGGTGATAATGTCTCAGCAGTCAATCAAGTTGCAACCAAAGCCTTCAAAATGTATGGCATTCAAGGACAGGCGATCGATTGGGATCATATACGAGGATCTGTTTTAATTTTTCGAATGGAACCCGGTGCTTTCACAAATCTGATCTGTAAAGGGGCTTGGCACCCCCTCCCTATTCGTTTCCAGCCGCTGATAAGTGAGAACGAGCTGATGGCAACCTTACTTTTCTTTGAAAGCAATAATGCACTACATGTGGCCCTGCAGCGTGACCATTATCGCAAAGAGAAATATCGCCCACAACCTCGACTAGACACAGAAGCAGGAGGCAGGGAGAAAGGCTATGCAGCAGGCAAGGGGCTAGTTGCAGGAGTGGCTGGTGCTTCTTACAAGGACAGTAAAAATGAGTGCAATGATTTGAAAAACAGCGACACTAATACCAGCATATATCCAGAAATCAAAATCGATAACATGACTTTGGCTCCTGATGCAGCTGCAGATATGCACCCTGCTTCAAAATCAAACTTGAAGGCATCAGTCGATTTTGAGCATCGTTCTAGAGAAAATAGAATACTATACCATTCCGATTCGGAAAGTATTCCGGAAATGGTCTCTACTGAAGATTCAGAATCGGATGGTGGTCGGAAGCGACTAGTATATGTTGGAGGTGGCAAGCGCGGCCGGGTGGGCATGGATAAAGATCAAAAGGCTTCAGATGAGGACATGACTGACAAAGAGTTGAAAGACGAAGCAAAGAGACAAAAATCGGAGATGGCAAAGCAAATGCGGAGGAAGAAGAGAGAGGATAATGAGGCAGGCAGATTAATATTTTTCCAATTAAGGGATGCAAAGGAAGTTGAGAAGAAGAAAGCAGAGGACGCAGCAAAGATAGCAAAGCAGCAGTCACTGGAGTTCGAAGCAGATCAAGCAGCCAAAAAGGCCAAAAGGGTTGATGACCAGATCCAGGTGAAAGCAGGTAAGGCAAAAGGCGAAATAGTAAAGGTTCTATTGGGAAATGTGATCAATCAAGATGCAAAAAAAACACCTATCCTATCCATGGAGCAGATGCAGTCTGCAAAACTAGATCAAAAAATTCAGAAAGACCAGCTGCAGTCTGTAAAATTGAAAAATAAATTGGAGGCAAAGAAATTGCAGAGGCAGCCTGAAAGACCAAAGAACAAAAGTGAGAGAGAGCAGCTGCAGTCTGCGAGATTGAAAATTAAATCAGAGGTGCGAGCAGCAGCGAGGGCTGCAAGGCACACAGCCGCTCTTCAGCGACGAGCTGGTTTGAAGGTCGAATCTCGAAAACGGAGAAATAAGTTGCTGGCGCCTGCTAAATTGGCCTCGGGCATTGACAAGACTCGGGTGCGGAAGAAGTGCACCGCCAAGAAACAGGAGGTCCGGGTCTCAAAGAAAAAATCAGCTGCCCAACGACAGAATGACAAAACGGCCCGAGATGCTGCGAATGTCAAGGCATCCGCCCTCAAGGGGAGGATTTCTGATAGGATGAATCAGATGCTGCTGCAGGCGAGGCTGAACGTGGTTAGGGGGAAAAAATATCATATTGAACATCGTGATGAGGTGAAAAAGGCGAAGGCCTGGTGGTATCAACATGCAGGGGCTGCTCGTGAAAGAAACAGGAGACGGCGTGCCAGGGCCGAGCAACTAAAATCGGCTGGAAAGCGACTGGCAGTCAATATTAATGATCTTGAAATGATGGCAGACGGGGCACAAATGCGCAGGCAAGACCATGCTGCAAAGGAGAGGTCGAGCCTCCCTCCAGAAAAAAGGGTTCCTAGCGCGCATTACAAGGCAAACCTTCGGAGGCTCAAAAAGGAAAACCGGGAGAACGTCAAAATGAAAGCAGCAAGGAATCATAATTTAAATCAAATCGTGAGGCAGGAAAACCTTTTTCTCCGCCGTAGGGACGCTTTAAGACGCAGAGCGATGTACGTCAAGGCAATGAGACTGAGGGAAAGGCGACGGGCGCAGCTCAAGAAGGCGATGAGGCTGCTCGAGAGACCCGAAATCATAGTCCTGAAAAGAAACAAGGACACAGCCGAGCGGCTCATGGACGATATCACCAAGTACAACGAGCATCGAAAAAGCATCCGCGCCGACGAAGTGTTCTGGCCGTTTGATCTGCCTTGGGCCCAAACTATGGGCCATTTTCCTCACCCGTGCCTTCTGATCCATCATGTCCATGGCCTTGGGCTGGCGCAGATGCTGCACGCCCAGAATCTGGGGCACTGCCAGTTCGACATTTTCAGGCCGCTTCCTTCGGCCAAAAAGTATCCAGCGATGAACGCCGCGGCCTGGAAGCCCTACAAGCCATTTGCCCCTCGCAACCCCTATCCAGTGTCCTGCTCTGCCGATGCGCGCCCGCGCAGCACGCACACGGAGTTCACCGCCTCCTGCACTGACGGGCATGCTGTCGTGCGAAAGAGTACTTTTGTGTCTCAGGTGCTTGCAGCCTACGAATTTCGCGGGGGCCCTCCAGGCGACTCCGTGATGGAGTCTATGTCCCTCATGCAGTACATCATGCGCTATGAAACTGTGGAGCTTGCCGGTGCCGCGGACGGAGACACAGTTCCATTTGACCAGCGGCATCCTGACGGATTTATGGCCGCGTTTCACGCGCAGAGCCTGCGCGCTGTCCCACTGACTGTCCAAGCTGCATGGACGCTGGTGGAGACCAGCCTGGGCCCTGCACCCGGCTTTCCTCCTGAGACACCCTCTGTGACCGAGGATTGGGTCCGTGGGGCGTGCGAGTTCGCCAAATATTTTCTGGCCGTTTTCCGGCCGTGGCGCGAGCCAGCCATCGATTCGGCTGATGCCTGGGCCGAGCTTGTGTGTTTTCTCAGATTCATTACCAATGCAGGATCGCGTGAAGAGCTGAATGCCTCCTTGGCCTTTCTGGCTGACCATCCGCTCGAATACGCCCCGTTCAAAACCATGCAGGACGATGAAACTCGCGAAGATGATGTGGAGTTGATGTGCTCCGACTCTGAAGAGGAGGATGCTGACTCCGAGTCCGATAAGAAGTTGGCTGTGAAAGGATTGAGGCCCTTTAGCATGGATTCTGACTCGGATGATGGGGGTAAAATCGGAGCAATGGATAAAGGCAAAGAAACTGAGAAAGGCATCGAAGGAGCAAAGAGCGATCATAATGATGCTGAGCGAGCCATACCCAACGTTTCCAAACAGAGGAAGAGAATGAAGAGGAGTCTGGAGGCTGTTGTCGCTGGCTTGGGTGTGCAGCTTCCTGCTGCGTTTGCATCCATGCAAGAGACGGCAGATGTCATCGAAGCGGTTCTGAAACTGACCAACGCCCCAGAGCGCTGTCTCACACTGCTTTGCCATCAGGCACGGTGGTCGCGGACCATGCTTGTTGACAGCTTTGTCCATCTGCCGCGTGTTCTTCAGCGAGAAGTGGCAAGGCGCCTGCATGATTCGGAAGTGCCCTTTGAAACCGGGGCTCATGTTCTCAACAGGCTTTACGGGGTCCGAGTCGAGCTGGACCTGTTGCTCACCGGTTCTGATCCCATGGATCTCACTGCATTCCATAGCATCATGGACTCGGAGGACCAGGCCTGCAATCAAATCCTGGCGCAGCATGACAAACTCGTTGCCGTAGCTGCCATCTATCTGCAGCTCACCGCTTGCACGAATGCAGCGCTGGAGGAAACGGTGTTCAGGATCGACAACGACCGCAAGCGCCAGTGGTGAGATGTCTCTATATTCCTTTGAATTTCTCCTTATCGTGAATTTGTGCCAACTTATGAGGGCCATATACTATGCAGGGATCTGACAGTCTCTTGCTTGCAGGATACTGAGCCAACAAGACGATTTTGTTCCTCCTATCCCAGGCTGGAGGTGAATGTGTTGCTCGCATTTCCCACTGAATTTCTGGCACTGACTGTTCGACCTTTGCGTCTAGGTTTCTGGGACCTGATGAGAATGTATACCCGATCACTGAATGTTCTACAAGTGGCGAACTTCCTCCTATTAAAGAGCCAAAGGTTGCTGCTTTCTCCCTGGACGAAGACGTTGTGATGCCGGACGCTGATGAAGAAAATTTACCCGACCTTTCTCCTATTAAAGAGCCAAAGCTTGCTGCTTTCTCCATGGACGAAGACGTTACGATGGACGAAGACGTTAAGATGCCGGACGCTGATGAAGAACATTTACCAGGCCCAGGGGTATCCGAAATGGAAATTGATGATCCAGGGCAAGACGTTCAGCGCAATGGAACGGGTTTGAATCAAATTGTGCTGTCGGGTCTTACGCCTGAAGATGAATCTGTCCTCGCTGCGCTTCATATCGCCCTTCAAAAAAACATAGAGTGCAGGGAAGGCATCAGTTCTCTGGGTGGTTTGCTGGAAACATTTTCGTCAAAACTCTCAATTGATACAGCCTTTCCGTATTTACATCTGTTTTTGGCGCGGACGTCCCTGGATCCTAATCTGGGACACGTTCACCGTGAGCACCTTGCACTCATGGCTGCTGACAGGCTCAATGAGATCAAGAATACAAGGCAGCTTCTTGCCCCGCGACTTGGCAGCACAAGGCTTCTCGCCAGTTCCAGGGGCAGCACTGCAAATATTTTGAAGGTGGTTTGGGACAAGGGATGGCTGTGGAAACCTTACGCAGAGGAGCCTGTATTCTTTCCAGGGCCCGATAATCCGGGCGCGTTGGATGAGATTCCTGCGCCCCTCCGTCGTGTGGTGCACCAGATAAGAGCGCAGCTCATAAGTCGTGACGATAAAGATCGAATCATGAAGGTGTTCTACCGCGAGATAAGACCGGGCGCCGTGCTCTGCACCTGTGGTGCTTGTAACATCAGGAGATATTCAAACGTTTCTCACGACGGCAGGAGAAATCTGCCGGATCCGCCGTCTGCGCAGATGCTTGCAGATCGGAAAAATTCTGCAGACAGTGTTCAAGAGCTGCGTGAGGTGCTGACTGAAATGAGTCTTTACCATGGAGAGAGGTATCACCTGATGCCGCTCGCGGAACTGGATATATTGAGGCTCGATGAAAGCACCCTGGCGTACTATGAAAGCCTGCCTGAAATCTATCAACCGGCGCTCTCGACGCACCTCGAGGATGGGGTCAGATACCACCTTCACAGCCAGTTTATTCAGAAGGATGAAACGGGCGCCAGCGCGACGTGGATCTGCGACCGATGCCATTCAGACATTACAAACGAAAAGGTTCCCGAAATATCGTTGGCCGGCGGGCGGGACTTTGGACGACCGGACAGAATTAAATATGTCGATAGGAATGGGCTCACTGTCATGGGGCTTCCTGACCTGACTATTTTGGAAATTTTGGTTCTCTCGTCTGTGAGAGCGTTTGCTGTCCTGATTTCCCTGACCACTGGCGCTGGCAAAGCTAGCTTGAAAGCATTGGTCGGTCACTGCATATTTTTTCCAATCAGTGCTTTCATAGAGGCCTTCAAAATGTTAGTGCCAGGTGATGAGCGTAAGAAGAGGAAAAAGGTCCGTTTTGTTCTTCCAAATCTGGATGGCGTGCCTGAGATCCTGCGAGTCACGTTCCTGGGTCCTGCGGCCACATTCAAGGAGAGAAATTTATCGCCAATGACCGGATTTATACATGTTGTGAGCGTGTGCGCCAATAAGATCAGCCACTGGTGCCGAGCGATCAAGGCGTTGGCCCCCGATCCGGACGCAGTCGAATTAGATGAGACAAATATGCAGGCGCGGTTAGATGCTGTGAGGCAAGAAATTTTGGATCAGACACACATCGGTGAGCATGATGATGACAAGGCGCTCTATCACGCTGTCGAATCGGATGTTGCTGCGCATCCTCTTTCGTTGGATTCCGATTTCACAGTGATGCCCGGCTCCGGTGAGGATCAGGGCAAAATTTTATTTGGTGACGGCAGGTATATGGTGGACAGGCGTGATGCAGCCGCTGACTCGCTGAAAAACATCTTTGCTGGGCTGAAAAAAATTATTCCCAACAAGGCCGCTGCTGATAAAGACGACAAACACTCAGACAGCGACTCCGATGATGAAGCCATGGCAGATACAGATTCTAAGACGGACAAGGCCCGTGTGTCAAAACGGAATAAGCAGCAATCAGACTCTGATGACATGAACATTGTCAGCAGTGATGATGAGACACAGTCTGGAGCCCATGGCGGGTCAAAAACAGATAAATCTGCACGCAAAAATAAGAACGGTGAGAATGACAGTCCGAAGGACGACAGTTCCAAAAAGATTGGTGATTTTATTTGGGATGATAGGCCCGCATCCCCAGATTTGCCGCCAAATTTGCCTGATGATTCGGCAGGATCAGATACGGGTGATATCAATGTTGTCACAGGAAATTTGCCTCTGTGCATGTTCACAGAATGCCGCTCTTTGTACTATGGGGCGTTTCCCACCAGGTTTTTACTGGGAAGAGGGCTCAGAGGCAATGGCAACCCCAAGGGAAATGATGAACAAGATGCGCTGACAAAAAACAAGTACGACGGCCCGTTGAAGAAGGTGGAGCTGGACCATCTCTTTTATCAGTCTGATAACCGCTTTTCGAATGATCCATTCTTCCTCTGGGCAGCATATGATCAGCAACATATCTCCATAATCCTTTCGCAATCGGCCGCACGTGTCAGGCACGACCCCGGAAGCATAAAGGCCATTCTTGAGTTGGTCAACGCGGATGACTTTGAGGAGCTGATAAAACGATGCGAAGACAATCCAACTTCGGAGGAGGCAAAACAGTTTTTTGCCTTGGTGACTAGGCATATGGTTATGGCTGGGAGCAGGGCTCCATTCAGCGCAATGCAGAGGGAGCAGATGAAAAATTTCTTCATTCATATGAGCAAATGCTTTGGGCCTATGTCGACTTTCGACACGTGCTCTGCTGTGCAGGACCAAACCTCTCTTACATACCGACTGACCCAACCGTCGCACGACAATTTGACGTTCCCAGCCACAACACATCTCCACCAGAATCCAGCTCCAGGAGGCGTCAAGGGGTCTGAATCTTCTTCCTACCTCAAACTTCATGACGCACTCTTGGATGGATCGGCCAAAAAAACAATGCTGGTGAACCACGCCGATGGCAGCACGCGCACGTTCAACATCCATCCGATAGACCTGCACGAGGCAGCATCTCAAAATCCAATCGCTGCTGTCACCGCCTATCGCTTGAAGCAGGAGGCAGCTGCAAAGCATATATTCGGCGCAACAGGATTCTCCTACAGAAAAACGACTGTGCCTTTGTCTGCCAGGACAAAGGGGATTCATGGGGTTTGCACAGCTGCAGGCGATGTTCTTGAGGTACAGGCGCGGGGTTGGTTGCATATGCATCGGGCTCAGCGATCTGGGCTTACACCAAATGTTATGCAATATATCTCAGAGTGCCCTGCACTCGTTGGCATTGCCAAACCAGTATTGGATTCTGCCTACACCGCTGAATTGCCAAGATATGTGCATTTGGAAACAATCAAGCGCAAGGCGTTGGGTGAACGGAGCGGATATACTTCCATTACCATGTCACCGCCTTATGTTAGCGTTTCCGTCAAAGAAAACCTGCGTAAATGTGCTGAAAGGGCACAGGTGGCTGCGCTACGTGTGAAAATTCTGGAACAGGAAGCCTCTGGCGCCTTGTTATGGGGAATGATCCCCTTCCTGTGCACTGTCTCCGGAATAGACCATCCGGATGCCGCCATTCTAGAGACGGCATTTGTGGCAGACGCTAAGGATCCCATCGTGTCCCCAGATGACATAGACAATCACAGTTGGAAACAGCTTGCAGACAACATGAGGGCAAGCCAAGGTCAGGAGGAGACAGCCATGCTTCTTGCCCTTCGCAGCGAGCTCCTTTCAGACATGATGGACCTGCCATCTGGGTTATATGCCTCATCACTCCAGCTGTTTCACAGGGTCCTATCTGCTGTAAAGGCGCGTCTGCAAAAGTATGCAAGTCTCACACTTGTGTACGGCTACAATAAAAAGTTTGGGTTCCGATGCCGTGTGATGCATACTGCTGCGGGTGGAAACATGCACGACCATGCTCCTACCTGTCATACAAAGCCTGCAGGCGAGTTCCACTGCAGGATGGGCATCCCAAACGGACTAATCGTCAGCACGGCACCGGTACAGCTGCTCTTCAATGACAAACGCCAAACGCCTGAACTGCAGCAAGATTGGAAGTACATACCGGGATACGATCCCACTCATCCCAATAGGCATCGAGCTGTTCTCAAGGCGCCTAAATTGCCTTCTTTACAAGCGCCCGAATTTTTCGGCAATCCTATAGCTGATAGTGACGCTCGCATAATATACTATGAAAATCTGCGACCCAAATTAGATCCGCTCTCTGAGGAGGAACTGGCTCAGATCAAAGCTGAGCTTACAGCACAAAAAAAATCGATCTCTCAGCGGTCGTCGCAGGAGCAGTCCGAAAAAAACAGCAGGCCTTCCAAGCATGAGCTGAATATATTGAAGCACGTGCAAGAGTGGGAGCATAGGAATGGATCGCTGGTGTGCTTCAACGACGTATACATGGCATTGATGCCCGGCAATCAGAGTATCAACATGCTCGGCTCTAGGGTGCAATCTCAGATTGTGACCTTCTATCTGACATCCTATCTATCCAAGGATCGTGTTGCGCTGGCTGCCATCCTTCCTGTGATATCCTCTGCCTACCGCAGGAGCAAACAATATCCCAGCAAGGCCTCTGATGCTGGTTCTGAGCGCAGAAACACCTTGTATTTTATCCAAAAATGTACACTTGGGTGGGCAAAGCAGTGTGAAATTTCTGCCCAACAGGCCGCCGGCGCTGTTTCTGGATTGGCTTCAGACTCGTACAGCGAGAAGGGAGTCCATGTGCATATGGGTGCAGCGATAACCCATGTCGCTGCGCGTGTAATCAAGAGTGGCTCCAGTGTTGATGAGTACGTCGACTCGAAAAATCAGTATGTCCTGTACAACTCTGATTATGGCCCAAAGCATCTTGATGATGGCCTCGGTGCAGATATGCCTGCCTTACCGGATAATTCTGATCCTCCACCATCTGTTAAAATCGAATCCGCTAATGGCAAGGCCATCCTGCTATTGCATCATGAGATGCACGCGCACAGAGGGCCGCATCTGGAGCTCATGCCCTTCATGATGTACCCTTGTATTATTCAGGCCGTAAAGATTGGAAAGGTGAAAGCAGATGACGGCCTCGCGGTGCACGGGAGACCAGCAAATCTACAGTTTGCATTTGATGATAAGTATGAGCATCATGGAACCCATGTTCAGGAGATTATGTCGCTGCAGGGGTTTCCCATGCCGATACCTTTCTCTCCAAGTCATCCTCTGCCAATGCCGCAACTATTGAACGCTGCATGGCGCAAGGTCGCATCCAACTGGGCTGAGTTCTACATGACTGGCTTCTCTCATTGGAATCTGGACAGCGGGCTTCCTGCCTTCCTGAGCTACGACAGCTGCGTCCAATTTTTAAGGTACCTCACAGAATCTAGCAGCATTATTGATAGGACGTATCTTGAAGTGATGCGCTCGATGTCAGCATCTGTCACAATCGATAAAGAAACGAAGAGGGCCCACCAGTCATACCATCATCGAAATTCTACCGTATGGTCTGAGGAGGAACGCGCCAAGTACACTAAAGAGGTTGATGAGAAAACAGAGGCGAATTTGAGCAGTGCAGAGCTGGCCAAACTGATTCAAACATTGAGGGATATTGCGCATCTAGACGAAAAAGGTGCCAGGCGTCAAGAGGAATCGGCTGCGTATATTGAAAAAATGAGGAATATTATGAACGAATTGTTCGATGCCCGTGATGATAAGCTGCCTTCGCCTGTTGTCCCGCAAATATTCGATAAAAGATCTGCTGCTGCTAAGCGAGCGGCAACAAGGCGGTATGTCCAGAGCATATCATGCGATATCCCTGGCAGTGAAACTAAAAAAATATATCAAGCTATGTGCTCGAAGGAAATCAATGATCCATTACAGCAACAACGACTGTCAAGAGAGGCTTACCAGCAGCGATACGAAAGGCTTAAATCCGATGCAAGCAAACAGCCGAACTCAGAGCAGCAGGCCGTCATTGACAAATTCATTGTGTATTTCGAAGCACTAGAAACTTTTAATGCCCTGAAAGCATCGGCTACAGCGCAGCTGCCTGCATCGAACTCACGTCCTCCTCCGACACCACCTTTGATATTCATACACGCCGCAGGAGGCGTTGGGAAATCCTTTATAGCCTCGCATCTTCAACATGCTGCCGATGCGTTTGGGTTTGGACATATCACCACCGCTGTTATGGGTGTTGCATGCAATCAGATTGGACAGGGGGCCGTAACAATCGACTCTATACTGAGACAGAGACGCCCCAAGACTATGAAAAAAAAAGGAACAGAAGATTCAACAGGCTATGCCAATGCTTGGCTGCCAAAATTGGGCGATGGCCCGTTGATTCTCAAAAGGATGGAGGAGCAGATGAGTACCCAATTGCTAATTTTTGATGAAATATCCACGTCAACGCCAAATCAGCTCGCGCTCTTAAATCAACACCTTCAGGATATGAAGCAGGATAGCAGGCCTTTTGGAGGCATGGCGGTCCTGCTGATTGCTGATTTCTTCCAGCTAGGAGCATTATTTGGCGAAGGCTTCGTCTCTGTCATGATTCGCAACTATATCACCAATGCAGAGGGACGCACAGACACGGCTTTGCCTCAGCATCTCGGCTGCGAACTTTTGCGGCTCTTTACATATACTGTCCTGCATAACCAGAACCGCTGCAAGGAGCAGTCTAGGACGGCTTGCATTAACTGGATGCGAGACCCGTCAAACAAACCGCCCATCAACAACAAGGTTATAGACACGCTCAAGATTCTCACTAGACAGGACATCCTTCAGAGCCCTGGTCGCAGATTTGCTGCGTTCCTTAGCCCGGGCAACCTGGAACGGTGCATCTGGACCTGGGCTCAATCCCAGCGATTTTCCTTGGCTGCAGGGAAAGTAATCATCAGATGGAAAAATCCTATCCAGGGGGCGACGGCGCTCTCTCATCCTACACTATTTGACCCCCTGTATCGAGATCCGGATACAGAGTTGTGGTTTGTATTCATCGAGTCCGCTCCAGGCTACACCCTTTACAACTACTCTGTACCGCGAGGCGTCTCCAATGGCCCCGGGTGTTTTATGCATTCTTTTAGTTTCGGTCCTGACTGGAGCACAGAGGAGAAGAAAGCTGCCGAAAGGGAGATAGCCGCAGCAAAGCCCGGCGGCGTTGTCTCTCTGATCAAGCCGCCGTATGCAGTGAACATCTATAAAGAGATATCAGATGACCAAGCTCACCTGTGGTCTGTAGACAACACTTTGGAGCGGGACCTCAGGCCGACCACTAAGAAGAAATGGATTGTGATACCTCTTCTGCAAGGCCCGTATAATGTTCCGTATATTGTCAAGAAGGAGTTGACAATTCACTACAAATCGATCCGCGTTACCCTCGGTTTCTGCAAAACTTTCCATAAATCTCAATCCCTGACGGAGGAGATGGTAACCTTCGATGTCAATCAAAGGCCTCCTGGTATTTTACCGCTGTCATTGAAAGGATTCTTTGTCGCTTACACAAGAGTGCGATCCAACGCGGACATGCGCGTGCTACCCCCAGTCAACGGAGACCTCCGATTTTCACATCTGGCTAAATTAACCCATGATCCTATTCTGATTCACTGGCTGGCTGGGTTCAAGCAAGGAGAGGTGTGGGATGTCCAGGCAGCCCGGGACCATTATAACAAATTTGCCTGCGCTGTCTCCAAGAAAAAGTCTGTTCCGCGCAGCGCCCGCAATCCAATTGGCACAAAGCCTGCTACCGGTACTAAACAATCGCTCACGTCATCTGTGTCTGCTGCATTACTCAGACAGACCAGAGAAGCTGTCAGCATGAAAACTAGACGGCATAATTCTATTCAGACTTTCCAGAAAACAGGAAGCGTGCTCCAAATTTTCACATTCGATCCCGACTCAAATGACAAGCCGGCTTCAAAACCTCCAACTTCAAAGCCTAAAAATTCCAATTTCAACTGGGAAAATGAAATTGATGGACTGAAATCACAACCTCTAGATCAGAAACAGAAAGGGATCCAGGACGCTGCCACTCTTGTCGCAGCAGCATCAGCAGCAGCAGCAGCTGCTGCTGCTGCTGCTGCGTTGGCATCATCGGCTGCATCAAAAAACAAAAAGAAAGCGGCTGCTGCATCTGCTGCAGCCGCTGCAGAAGCGGCTCTAGCAGCAGCAGGACAAACACAGATGTATCCAAAAACTCTTAGAAATCTGGGTAACACGTGCTTCGCCTCACCTCCCTTGCAAGTGTTTGCGTCTATACCTGAAGCAGTGACAGCCATTAGAAATTTAAGATTCAGTAATACTGATCACAGCTTCCAATCTATAATGGGGCTCCGCCTCCAGCAGCTTATTCCAGCTATCAGCAACAGAACAATTCAAAAATCACAGCCTATCAACTCTGCCTTGCTTCCACTCTACAGGGAATTCATCAATCAGGCTGCACAGCACAAGGATCCGAACTGGGTCGAACTTGCGTTTTGTGACGCTGCAGACATCTTCAGGTCGATAATCGAAACAGTGCCATCCATCCAAGAGCTCTTCTCCTTTAAGATGCAGGAGACACAATCGTGTCAATGTCAGTCAGATGATAAATTGAAAAATCGAGTGTATATATACGAATCCACACCTCATGTATCTATACACAGTGATGGAGATGCAGCCCAAAATTTGCTTATCCACACTCAAAATCAAAGGAAAGATGACCAGGAATATCAATTAAATAGAACAGAGACTCTCCGACGACAAAGAAATCCCGCTGGTCAGCTATGTCTTAGATGCATGCCTGGACAGCAAAGTGCTAATGCAGATTATTTTCTTGGTGATATTTGTCCTCATCACGGACCAACAACAAAAAAGATAAATTGGCCAAAGTTTGCGGAATACTATCCCAAACCAAAGTGCTTTCCTGTTCACGAAATTTGGCAACATTTGCCTGATAGGGATGATGACTCCACTCTTTCTCATCATATAATTACCCAACTATCAGACATTGAAAACTTGGAAGATAAGACCAAAGTCTGTTCCTTCTGTGGACAAACTGGTAAATTACAAAACAGGATATTAATATGCGAGGCTCCTCCCATATATCTGATGGTGACATTTGTACAATCTCCTGGGAGTCCTGGCACCGTCCCCAACCCTGCACATTTGCCTCTGGTGCAGTATGAGCATCTGAATCTGGGTGCTTTATTCTCTGGCCAGCATATACCTATGGCACTGTATACGTTGCATTCTGCTGTGATATACAATCATAGGCATTACACAGTATATCTTCATGATAAAACAGATAGCAGAAAGTGCATGTACATCGACGACGTCAACTGCATGCCCACCACTCCAGCCATTATGAAACTGGTGAGAGAAAATTCAAGAGTGCTGATTTATTCAAGGGACCCTGTGATCCATCCTATTCCTCAACCAATAGTGCAGCAAGCAGCTGTAAACCCTATTGGCATCATTCCAGTCCCTGATGCAGGCCCATCTGTTGTTGCTGTGCCTATAATGACAGTGACATCTGCTTTCAGGGATGAGGTTTTGAGAATTGAAAATATCATAAAAACAAAAACCTTGCGTCATGCTCTGCTTGATTTGTTTGGTGAACAAAATGACAATACAGAGTACTGGGCTGCTCATATCCATCCTGGCAGAGATGAATTATTTTGTTTGTTCAATCGCTATATATGTGCAGATCAATTCCGCAAAATGAGGAATGTCCCTCCTGCCTTGGACGGAACAAAAGACTTCATGCTGGACAGCGATATGATTGATATTGTGCATGGCATTTCACTTATTGCAAAGGGAGCCAAGCTTGACTTTGACGCTATGAAACTCCAGCATGAAGTGAACACTTTTGATAATACAACCAAGATCAGGGTGTTTTCATGTGATTTTGCAAAGAATATCATGACATCTCTGCTAACAGAGCATAACCTATCCAGAATGAAGAGATGGTTTCATAATGATAAGATATTAGAGGATGAAGAATTATGGTGCCCAGCGCATATGGCATCCAATGTAAAGTCTACTGAAGAAGGCCAAGGCAATCATTTTGTAATAACTCATTGCTCTCTTGGCTCTCATCAAATCGCTGCCTCAGACAGTCTGAGTGCTGGGGGAGGTTACACAACCACAATAAAGTGGTTAGCAAAGAAGATGTCTAGGTTTTTCAATTGCTACCTTGACAGCAACACTCCATGGAAAACCACCCCAGCCCTTGCCACACAAGTTCAGCAAGCAAATAATTGTGACTGTGCACTGCATCTTTCAAGTAATCTCAATGCATTATTGTTTGGCATCCCAGATTCAGTTTCCTCTGTGTGCAGGCTGAGACAAAAGTTGCCTGTGTTTGTGATTGCTGTCTGCAGAGTCCTCTGTCCGGCCCAAAACTTTAATCTTCAAGTTGGTCCACATCCAGCAACTGTGCAACCCATTGTGGATATTTCGGTAGCGGACCTTGATCCTGAAGTTCCACCGCCTCCTATCTCCAGGTACATAATTTTATTCATGCCACCTCACTGACCCACACCTGACCTTTCCTGCACCCAGCACACCAAAAAAGAAATCCAAGACTCAAGCCACCAGAGACAAAAAGGAAAAGATTTCCTTGAGCGAATATGAGGAAGCAAGACTCGTCAATATCAAAGAAAATGAGCATATGCTTGAAGCAGTCGGCCTAGGTGCAAATCCAATTCAGCAAAAGTCAGTAACCTCCAGGCCAGTTCCTTGATTATTAAACTATATTTCTATTCCTCCATGTGTTTTTCAACTCAAATGTTTATACTGATCCTTGCATCTAACCATGCAGTGCCATTCCTATACTCCCAGCACTGCACTTCATTTCCAAAAACCCATTATGTGCAGTTGAGAGCTTTAATGCCACTATGCTTTCACAGAGTTCCTTTTTTATTGACATCCTCAATAGAACTAAGATATTTGAAATTTCAGTCCATAAGCTCCCTGAGCCATTGCCAATGGTCTTATTCCGTGGCTCCGCATCTGTGAGGGATTCTGGCTTCTTCTTTAATATTGAGGCCTCCCTGCACTCCCCTATAGGGCCATTCAGGACAGCCAAAGCAATTATTCAAGCAGCACTTCAATACATAGCTTCCCATTCCATTACCTGCCCATCACATGAAAGAGAATAT
>Ga0214201_1000395_pt1 | contig 15593 bp, 11 predicted proteins | sample TroBogEpilimnion_32_FD_153039 | JGI IMG/M metagenome (GOLD analysis project Ga0214201, IMG submission 153039) | Freshwater microbial communities from Trout Bog Lake, WI - 29MAY2009 epilimnion | ecosystem: Environmental > Aquatic > Freshwater > Lake > Epilimnion/Euphotic zone | place: Trout Bog...
GGCTATGCTCCCCGTCCGCTCTCCTAGTTTGCTTGGCTCAGAAGCCTAACGAGCGGGCTCTGAAGCCCAACGAGTCAACGCCTGCGGGAGCAAAACCCAGGAAAAACGGCGCCCTTCCCCCTTTATTGCGTAGTTAAGGCCTAAGTACGTTGGGGTGCACACTTTTGCTGTATTGAGTAGAAGATAGCCAGGAGAATCAACAGTTTGATGGCTTTGCCATGCGTTTTATGTAGTTGTAGTTAGTGCCCGTTGTTCCGAGCAGCCGATTAGGCAGCCGGAATGACATGGGGCACAGAGGCACGAAGTGGCATTTAATGCAGTTGTAGTTGCAGTTTGCAAGTGGTTTGTTACTGTCAAAGTAAGGGTTAAGCCAATCCCTCTCTATCCCTTACTCACTATTCTCACTCATTTCCCTATGATTCAGGCTGATAGTTGTTGAAAGAGTGTGGAAGCAGTAGCAATGAGCAGAGTGTCAGTTGTCATGCTCATGTGTCGTGGGTCACGGAGGGTTGTGTGGTTTCATTGCACTAGTGACCATAACAACGCACGAGGCAAGGACTGTGCCCGGTCTCTGACCGGGTATGTGCCGAGGGCGGTCATAGTAAAAGGTTAGTTATCTCGGACTAGCCAAACTGTCATTCTCGTTATTTTAAAACAAAAAAGGCGAACGTCTGGAATGCGAAGCATTCTGGACAAGAAGAAAACTACCGGAACTAAACCCTATCAGCCCCCTTTCAAAATCACTATCTTTTGGGAGTAGTATCTAGTTACCTTTAAAAGGACACTTCGTACTGGTTTATCTAGGTTGCCCCGCAACACCAACCAAGTAAAAAAGACTTAAGTATCTTACTTGGGACAATCCATCCCGTCATGAACACGAGGCGAGTCCGATGCGTTTAAAGTACTTGGACAATTCACCAATGGCTTATGGTGCGTGTTCGACCGAATACCGCTCTAACCGGTTAACTACCGCTAGTATCTGCCATCTCACGACGGGGACTAACACTCGGCGGGGACTTCCACCCACGAACGCTCTCATCGGCGCTGTACTAAGAGTAACACACAAAGCAACAAAAGGGGGCATAGGGTCGTAACAATTTATGTGAATGTTTTCACAAGTGTGTATAGCATGTGTATGCCTTGTGTGTGTTATTATTTAAATATGTGTTCTACCTGCGGCTGTGGTCAGCCATTTAACAAACACGAGTCAAAAGACATACAAGCGGCTAACCGTAAATATGTCAATCCCAAGGTCAAGTTCGAAGCCATCAAGGCCAAAGTCCGTAAGAAAAAATAGCCTGTGTTTAGTGTGCGTAAAAATCGGCGGAAATATCCAGACACACCTTCATGGCTTTTTAACCGCAAATGGAGACGTAGGTCAAATAAAATTACTATCATGGTGGGTGGCGTGCCCTACGAAGAATGGGTAAAGTCCCAGGCGTAGAGCACGGTCTGCACCTTGGTGTTCAATTTTAAAAAATTTTTTGACGCCCCCGCCAAGTATTTGTGCTATAGTATTTATGTGGCTCAACCCCACTGATTTCAACCCTCCTTCCGAGAATCCCCCTAGTACATAACTGGGGGGATTTCTCATGCTATGCTTTTAGTATGAATAAATACATTGCACCCCACATCACCGCCATCCTTACTGGAGCAGGCGCTGTGTTGTCCGTAGTACACCCAGGCTTTAAGATTCCTGTTGGAGTAGAGGGTCTTATTGCGTCACTATGTTTGTTGGCTTCAACTCTTACAGAGGCTTTGCACTTTGTAAAAAAAGCAACATTACAAAGCAACATTGCTTTAGCAACTCACCTAGCAACGCAAGTAGCAACTAACGTTAAAACCGATACTGCACCTGTAGCAACCGCAACACCTGTTTAATGCACGGAGATGCCTTAGAGGTTTCTTTAAAGGAATGGTTAGAATCTAACCTTCCTAAATTCCTTAACGGCATCAACGCTGAACTGTTAGACGAACAAGAATGGGTTATGCCCGTCATCGAGGACTACATCCTTGTGGTAGCCGTAAAGGACCTCAAGGATGACCTCGGTGGATTCTTTACTCTTGGAGACACAAACGCCAATGGTTATAGAATCAGAGGCTTACTTCACGACGCACTATATCGATAGATGGCTGTAACACCGGTACAACGTAAAAAATATTTTGAAGCACGAGCAGCGGGATTCTCTATTGCTGAAAGCGCTCGTAAATCTAAATTTTCAGAAGCCACTGCTTATAGGGTTGAAAAGGCTGCACAAAATTTACGGGTTAGTGAAGGCATTGATTCTTCAGCAACTAACTACCGTGAATTAAAAAAAGAAGCAAAACTTAGCGGACCTAAAGATTACGACAATTTATGTGAAGAAGCAAAAACTGCATTAGAAGATTTTGGTTATTTCCGTATGCGTTACTTTGGACGTATATCTACCCCATGGCAAGAAGAAGCAGGTAAAGCACTTGTTGCGTTACTAGAATCTCCTGACAAAGAATACGTGGTTATGAACATGCCACCTGGTTCGGGTAAGACAACGCTGTTGCATGACATTACGTGTTGGGCTATTTGCCGTAACCGTGGTATTCGTCTTTTGACTGGTAGTGCGACTATGAGTCTTGCACAAAACAACTTACGTCGAGTTAAGCGTTCGTTAGAACGTGTCATACCCGAAACTGCCGATGACATGTTAAAAGCACGTGGACAAGCACTTGATGCTGAATCAACACTTGCTTTAGACTTTGGTAGATTTAAACCTTTGGAAAAAGAACAATGGACCAATCAAGCGTTCATTGTTATGCAACCAGAGGACCAGGGTTCTATTTCAGAAAAGGAGCCAACACTTAGTGCCTACGGTATGGATAGTGGTTTCATCGGAGGACGCTTCGATGGTTGTTTCTGGGACGACCTTGTGGACCCTCGCAAGGTCCGCTCTGCAGAACAACGAGAAGCAATGGAAGACTGGTACCAAGACGTTGCAGAAACTCGACTTGAACCTGCAGGTATGCTTGCTCTTATTGGTCAGCGTCTTGCTCCTGATGACCTTTATAGATTTGCTTTAGACATGGTGCAACCTCTTGATGAGGAAGATGAGGACAAACAAGATGAACTTACTGAAGAAGAACTTGCCCTACTTCGCAAAGACAAAAAGTATAAACATTTGCTCTACCGTGCCCACTACGAAGATAAGTGTTCTCCGGAAAATCACAAACGAGGCGGTAATGCTTACCCCATCGGTTGTTTGCTGGACCCTCGCCGTCTCCCTTGGCGAGAAATTTCTAACCTTATGTCCAACCGAGGAGAACGTTTTGCGGTTGTATATCAGCAAGAGGATTTGGCGTTAGATGAGGTATTGGTACAAAACGAATGGGTATATGGCCATGGCACAAGCCCAGGTTGCATTGACAAAGAACGGGACCGCTGGGAACTACCACCAGGTCTTAACACCAGAGATTGTATCGTCGTCGCAACGGCTGACCCATCTCCAACCATGTTCTGGTCCGTCCAGTGCTGGCTTTATCACCCAGAATCTAACCAGCGATTCTTAATGGACCTTATTCGTCAAAAGATGGAAGCCCCTGAGTTTTTAGATTATAACTACAATACCGGTGAATTTACTGGGGTTATGGAAGATTGGCAGCGTCTAAGCGAAAGTCTTGGTATCCCAATTCAAGTTTGGATTGTGGAACAAAATGCCGCTCAAAGGTTCCTACTTCAGTATGACCACTTCAAAAGATGGCGTCAACTCCGAAGTGTTGAGGTAATACCTCATAATACAAATAGCAACAAATCAGACGCCAATTACGGTGTTACGACAATTTCACAGCATTGGAAGTTTGGTCGTGTAAGATTAATGGGTAAGGGTGAAGGAAAAGTTCGCTCCATGAGGTTGATTGATGAAGTAACTAGGTACCCCCACGGGCGTACCGATGACTGCGTTATGGCCGAATGGTTTTTTGAATGGAACCTACCCAACCTTTACGCACCGCAAAATAAAAACGTTACAGCGTGGCGACCTAAATGGGTCAAAAATACCCAACTATCAAATCTGAGGTAATAGATGGCACTATCCCCTGACAACGACAAGGCCGCTGGCCAGATTGTCACTATGTATCAGGAGCGCCGTATGTCCCGCAGTGGGATGTTTCGACGTATGCAAGAAGTACGTGACCACTACAACGGTGACGTAATTGTTCCACTACCAGAATTAGACGAATCAGAAAAACCTGCTATTCCCAATTTGATTGCACAAGGTATTGATGCTTTTGCTATGCGAGTTGCGTCGGTTCTTCCAGACGTTCAATATCCTTCACTTCGCCCTGGTATTCAAATTGCCGACAATCGTGCTCGTGACCGTCGCCTAGCCAACCTTGGTTGGTGGGACATGAACAAGATGGGAACTAAAGTTCGCCGTCGTAGTCGTCATTTAACTGCATACGGTATGTCTGCCGTATCACTTTCTCCAGTATCGCTTGACCCTAACGACAAACGTAAAATTCCACATTGGCGTGTACGTAACCCATTGCAGACATTCCCTGCACCAATGATTGACCCAGACAACATGGAACCAACCGATTGCATTTTTGCAGACCGTCGACCTCTTGGTTGGATGAAGGAAAATTACCCAAAACAAACATCTATTTTGTACCGTGGTGATAAATCCGACACTGACATGTTTGAAATTCTTGAATACTTAGACGAAGGGGAAACAGTACTTATTGCTATTGGTGCTGAAAAACCAAAGGCTCAAGCGTTCAGTACCGAAACCGGCAAAGGTGTTGCGTCGCACATAATTCTTGAACGTATTCCTAACCGTTCTGACATTTGCCCAGTTGTTATTGCTGGACGTATTACACTTGACCGTCTTCAGGGTCAGTTTGACCAAATGCTTGGTATGTACCAGCGTGAAGCCAAGTTAGACGCACTTAACACAATTGCAGTATTCCGCAACGTGTTCCCAGACGAATGGGTTGTATCTCCTGCTAACGCTCCTACCAGTCCTCGTGTAATTGTAGAGGCTGATGGAAAACAAGGCATTCGAGGTATTTTGGATAAAGGACAAATTCAAATTGTTCATCCACAGCAAACCCAAGATGCACCGATGGCACTGGACCGCCTTGAGCGAGCACAGCGCCTTACGGCTGGTATTCCTGCCGAATTTGGAGGCGAGTCAGGTTCTAACATTCGTACCGCCCGACGTGGCGCATCAGTCCTGTCCAGCGCAGTTGACATGCCACTCCAGGAATACCAGGAAATCTTTTCTAACTCTATGGAGTTGGAAAACATACGTGCTGTTCAAATTATGAAGTCATACTACGGTTCTAAACCTTCTATGTTCTTCATGGGTGGAGATGGCAAGGTTGTTAACGAAGATTACACACCTAATGAAACATTTGACACTACAGTTTCGTATGTTAAATATCCTATGCCTGGTTCAGACATTAACGCTATGGTTGTTTCAATTGGTCAGCGTGTAGGTATGGGCATCATGTCTAACGAGACAGCACGCACCATGGACCCTGCAATTGAAGACCCAGCGTTGGAAGCAGACCGTGTAGAAATTGAAGGATTGCGTAAAGCACTTCTTACCGGACTTGAACAACAGGCATCTCAAGGTCAACTAGACCCTTCTATTATTGCTCGTATTGCTAAAATGAAAGCACAACGTCACATGACGCTTGAAGATGCAGTTGACAAAATTCACAAAGAAATGCAAGAAGAACAAGCGGCCAAGGCTCAAGCAATGCAAGGACAAGCAGGACCGGAAGGTGCCCCTCAACCAGGTGCACCAGAAGTTCAACCTGGAATGGGTGTATCACCAGATAACCCAGTTCAAGGTGGTGCCCCGCAAGGCCAACCAAATATGCAAGAACTTCTTGCTTCATTACACGGTGGCGGTGCTCCAGGTGGGCAAGCCGCAGGTGGAATGGCACCAGCAGTTGCTCAGGCACCAGCACCAGCACCAGCAGGAGTTTAATACATGCCACGTAAAGGTAAAGGCGGAGAGCGCCAAGGAACACCAGGTACAGCGTACGGTAACCGTACAGATTTAAACATGCCTATTAGTACAGTTCCAGGACAAGACTACGGCAAGGCTGCTGTACAGCAAGCGGCACAACGTGCCGTTCCAATGGCTTCATCACCTTCCGCTTCTGCTCAACCTCAAGCATCTGCGGCTCCCATGCCACAACCAGGTTCGTTCCCGCATTTAGAGCCAACGCAACGACCTAATGAACCTGTAACTACAGGACTGCCATTTGGTCTTGGAGCGGGACCAGAAGCAATGGGACCATCTTACGCAAATTTAGGACAAATTCTTTCTGCTGCGGCAAGTAGCAGTGGAGCGTCTTCACTTGCCACAATGCTTGCTTCGTCTGCTAAATCTCTAGGTCTTTAATGCCTGAAAATCCAATATATTCAGAATCAGGTGGATTTCAAGATTCACGTGACCAACGTTTTATAGGTGAATCCGCACTTGGCTCAATGAAAGAACCAGTTGCTGCTTCATTAAAAAACATTGTTGAAAACAATCCTCATTTAACACAAGACCCTTCTTTGCTTGGTGGTTTTGCTCATCAAAACGGTCTTGATTCAACTCAAGTTTCTAACGCTGTTCAATATCTAACAATGTATGGCGGTATCAAAGAACATGCTATTAATCAAGCGCAAAGCGACCCTAACGCATCTCACGGCCCTGGTTTTTGGAGTTCATTGTGGCACAGCACCGCAAGCATGTGGGACCATGCCGCAAACGCTACAAAAGATGTAGCAAATTTTTGGACCAACCCTAATAGTCTTCCTAACGCCGCAGAATCAATTGGCAAAGGTGTTCTTTCATTTGCAAAAGACACAGGAAAATTTGTTGAAGACATTAATAACCGAGTTGGTATGACTGGAGCAGAATTAGCAACTCTCGGTCTTTATGGACCTAAAGGTTGGAACACAAATTTTTCTGGTCTTGCTGACGCATTTGATACAACCAAAAATGTAATTGATACTGCTGGAAACATGGTTAACCCATGGAGTAGCGGCAACATCTTTATGCTTATGTCTCACAACATGGCATTTTATAACTCGCTTGCTAAACGTTACGGTTGGGGATACGCAATTGGTTATGCTGCCCCTGCACTTGCCGCAGGGTTTGCAACTGATGGTGCTTTTAGCGCAGCAGACGTAGGTGCAACAGCAGCAGAAGACGCAGCAATGGTGCAAAGTGCCGGAGAAGCATTCCGAGCCGGACGCACTTTATCTGAAGAAGACCAAGCAGCCGTAAAAGCCGCTGCATCACGTCAAATGGCACGTATGAAACAAGATGCTGCTCAAGAAGTTGCACAAGGACAACGTGCTGGACGAGTAGCCCAATTAAGTCGTTCAATGCGTGCAACTGCTAAAACTCTTGAATACGCTACAAAACCATTAGGCGGAGTTATACGTGTTGCTAAAGCCATTGGCAAACCAATGACTGACGTAAAACTTAATACCATGTACGCCATTACTCAAGCAACTGCTCAAAAGAATCCTGCACTTGCTGCAATTTGGAATGACCCTAACGTTCGCAATGGTGTTGCAATTGACCAATACGGGCACCCTATGGGGACTAACGGTCAAATGATTGCTTCATACTTTGGTATGGACAAAGGCAACATGTTTTTTTCGCCTGTATCTGGGTTAACAGATTTTTACACTAAATGGCTTGGAACAGACCCATTAGGTGCATACGGAAAAGTTTTAGGACAATCACGTTCTTTTGGTGGTTTTACTGGTCGCCTAGGCGCTTGGTTTGGTGGACTTGGTATTCGTGGAGCAGACAGCATTGATATTGCCGCTTCTCAATACCGTCGTGTACGTAAAGCATTTGAATACATGGCCACACACAGCGCCAATGAAATTGCAGACACTTTTAGAAACACTTACATTGATGACGCCAAAAAAGGAATTAAGGCTAGCGATATTATTTCTCAATTAGGTGAGGCAAAAAGCGTTGAAGAAGTAATGCAGATTCACCGTGACATTGCTGAAAGCGTTGCCATGACCAAAAGCATGGTGCCAACACTTAGCATGTATGAAGTTACTAAAGCCGCACTTAAGGGTAAATTAAGTAGTTTTGGAACTGCGGGAAACCTACTTGGAGTTGACGGAAAGTTTTTGGAACAAATTTCTAGTGATGCAGGAATTTTAAAAGACACTGGCGGAATTCCAATAAAGCCACAAACAGAACTTAATTATGCTGACAATAATCTCGCTACTCGTTCTTTGAATTCATTTGCTCGTTGGCTAGAAACACGATTTACTCGTAGTCAAATGTACATTGATGAACTTACTAATAAGGTTGAAAACTCAGTAATTCGTCCAGGTAGCGTTAACGCTATTCCTGCCATAATGGATTTTCTACGTGCGTCATTACTTCCTGAAAACGTTGTTAAAAGTGTAGGGGATTTGCTTCTTCAAACAAAAAACCCACATGATTACATAAGCGTTTATCGTCACGCTATGTATCACGCTGTTATGCGCCGTGCTACCGCAGGTTTGAATCACGATGAATTGGCTACATTTATTGGTACTTCTTCTGACCACATTTGGAACGAAGTTGTAAAAATGACCGGTCTTGACGGTGGTGGCGCTGTAGGTCTTTATGCCGCTGGTATTAACGGTGCAGACATTTCTGCAGTTGTTCATGCCGAATCTGGCATTGAAGCATACGCAGGTATTGGAATGAACCACTTAGGAGAACTTCGTTTTCCACGAACCGCTGAACTTCGTGGTCTTGCTGCCAAAGTACGTGGCGTTTCACTTGATTTTGCAAAAACAGAATCTGCAAAATTTTCACGCACGCAAGACATGACTATTAAACAATTACAGACGGTTGTTGATTTTCATAATCCTAGGCTTACTGGATTAGACAATGAATTACAACGTATTGGAAAAGTTAGCACTGGTCAACTTGAAGCACAAGGCGCTCGTGACCCATTTCGTTTTCAGGATGCTAATCAAGAAGAAATCATTCACGCTAAAGATGGTTGGGGTGAAGCATCTAGTATTCGATATGACCTAGAAGGTGCGGGAGATATTTTCCGTGAACTTGCACAGTCTGGTAACAAAATGTACATTGACGAAAAAGTTCGTAGATTACAAAACCTTCTTGACAAGCACTTTTCTCAAACATTACGTTATGGCGATTCAATTAAACCTGCAATTGCAACACAAAACGAAAAAGTGCAAAAACTTCGTGCATTGTGGGAAGCACAGCCTACAACTACAGAAGCACAAAAAATAGCGGTAGATTTAAACCTAGCCATTCTTAACAATGACATGGCTGATGCTCAAGATGCACTTAATAAAATTAAAAACCTTGAAGACGAAGGTACCGGTTGGGTAAAAGACAGCCACACAAATGCTGTCGAAAAAAACCCATCGCTTGAAAACAAAGCAATTACTGGTTACAACAAAGCAAAAAACGACATTCAGCAAATTGTTAAAGAAGCACACACAAATCCTGATTTGATTGATTCACAACGTTTTACAACTGCTTACGATGCTTTGCGAGTAGAAAAAGCAAATCTTCAACGTTCTATAAACGCATTGTCCGAAGTTATTCAAATTAGCAAAGCAAGAGTTGGCGAAGAAGTTTATGCTCAGGCTGTTGATGAAATTATGGCAACGTATCCAAACATTAACGTTAATACTGCCCCTGATGTTCTTTCTGGTTTAAAGGGTCAAATAACTGCTTACGAAGATGCACTTCGTCAAATGGAAGTTCGTATGACATCACCTGCTCGCCCTATAGAAGAAGTTCGTAAAAATGCACAAGAATACGTTAAGGCAACTAAAACAAAAGCAGAGGCCGACAAGATTCTTAAAGAACAATTTAACAAACAAATTGAAAAATGGCATGCAGAAAAAAACCCTTACACTCCCACTTTTCAAAAAGGTGTCGACGGACTTAATAGATTCTTAAGTAAGACATTTGTTCCGTTAGCGTTGTTTTCTGGTGGATGGGCGTTGCGTGTGTCTGCATCAGAAGTAACTCTTAACAGTCTTCGTTTTGGTGGTTGGGCTTCATTCGACGCAAAGGTTACTCAGGCTATTGCCAAACATGAAGTTTACGGTGCAAAGTTAATTACGGCTGCTGGCAAATCTGAACGTACCCTTATACGAGATGTTGTCGCTGGAGCATTGCTTGGTATTGAACGCAACCTTATTAAAGGTTTTGACCAAGCACGACGTGACCGCATGTTAGAAGACTTTGTTGGTACGATTATGCGCCATGATGGTCACTTGCCTGGTGGCGTTCACGATGTAGGCGAAACTGTATTTAACGACAACACGTTAAAAACAGCGCTTTTAAAAACGACTGTTGGTTTAAATGACAAGGGCGAATCTGTTTTGGCACAAGCAGTAAGCAACAAATCGTTTGAATCTAAAAACATTGGTTCCGTAGGATACGCCAAAGCCTTACGCATGAACATTGCAAGTGGTTCAACTGACGCATTGCTTCAACCAACGTTTGGTCGTTTGGCTGACATTATGTTTGCCCGTGGAGAAGAAAAAACAGGCGAACTTCTTGCATCTCACATGACGTGGAGAGACATACACAATGCTGGCGCTAAAGGATTTGTAGGTGACCAAACAGGACGTTGGGAAGCCGCAATTGGCGCTGGAGCAAAAGATTTTAGGAAGCCCGAACAAGTACTTGCATTGCGAGATGAATTACGTAAAGGTGCTTTGCAAGATATTAAAAACATGGACCCCGCAGAACGTGCACGATTTGCACGAGACACAGGGCGCATGAAGACAGGTCCACTTAGCGGTGCTAACGCACATGAAGACTGGGCTAACGCCATTGTTGAACACGTTATGGCAAGTGTTAGCGGTCTTGATTCAAAAGGAAATACCATATTTCATTCTACTCTTGTAGACCAAGCGGCTACTGGAAACATTAAAGATGAAATGGCTTTTGCTGCTGACGTAAAGAAAATGTCAAGAGGGGCAGAACCTAAGCACATTCCCGCTCCTGGTGGAGTAGCACACGACGCTCTTGGTAGCGCATCTGCTACTGATTTTCTTAAGAACATTTCACAAAAAGGTCACGACAAAATTCTTGGACCAATTGTTAACAGACTTGTTCGTGAACCCATTTTTCTTCTTGAACACCACAACGCCATGGAAGCATTACGTGGAATGGTAAATGGAAACATTATCGATGAAGCAACGGCTCAAGTTGTTGCCGACCAACGTGCCATGACCAACATGATTAAATATGTTCACAATCCTAAAGACAAAACCATGTTTGAAATTAACATGCGTGTTGCGGCTCCGTTTTATTTTGCTCAGAATCAGGCTTGGCGTCGTGCTTTCCGTGTATTGCACGAAAACCCAGGTGCATTTGAAAAGTATTTAAAGTTAAGCCTTGGTGTAACTAATTACATTAGTAACCTAAGTGCTGGTGGCGCTTACCCAAGCATTGCTATTCCTGGGGCAACGTTTATGGGTGTTGCTGGAGTAATGGGCGCAAACATTCCTGCAATGGGTGGTGACGCATCTCCATTTACCAGTCTTGGTTTTGGTCTTGCTGCCGACCCAGGTTCTGTTGCTTCTGTATTCCCTACAGGCGCTCAAAGCGGTTTTGCAGGGCTTTTGGGACTTGCTCGACCATCATGGGGACCTCTTGTTACCATTCCTGTAAAATTGGTAGAAAAACTTTACGGAACAGATACTAATTCTTTAGCCAAAAAAATGTCTTCTGCATTTCTTGGACCCATTGCTCAAAGTTCTTCAATGCAAAGTGACTTTTTCCCATCTACAATTGGAAGAAATTTACTTGACTCAGCAACTTCTATAGCCAGTGCTTTTGGGGCAACCGACCTTATGAGCACCGCTCAAATCAGTGCGCAAAATTCAATTATGAACAACGCTGTAGATAATTTGTTTAAACAACAATACAACAAAGTTTTTAACAACACGGATTTTACTGGCGTAAATAGTTGGACTGGAAAGCCATGGACAAAAGACGAAATTGTAACTTACTGTCGAGGAAACGCTGAACTAGAAATTACAAAATTGTTTAATGACCACACGTATTACCAAGATTTCCTAGACCGTGCCAAAGCCGCTGCTGTTACTATGATGCTTGTAAAAAGTGTGATTGCTTTTGGTACGCCAGTAGCCGTTTCTCTTAATGACCAATTTTCTAAAACTAAAGAATTTTCTGCTATTCAAAATAGCATTAATCCCGACACTAAAAATAAATACACTTTTGCAGAAGCCGCTACAAAATTTGGTGAGTTGTACCCTTACAATGTATTGGACCTAACAGCGCACAGTATGTCTACGTATGCTACTTATCCAGAAACAAGTTCTGCGGTTAAAATTCTTACAAATCACCCAGAAATTACAAAAGCATATCCAAACGCCGCCGCATACCTTATTGACCGTAATTCAACTTACGACGCAAATGCGTACACGCTTGAAATGTCACTTGGACTTCGTTCCCGTCAAGCACCACAAGATTATTTACATAGTCTTCTTGTATCTGCTGGCAACGATTATTACTACAACTATTTAGCAACACAACCAGAATTTGGTGGTAACGGTGATGTGGCTGGACAGAGCACGACTAGCACACAATGGAACGCTTTAAAAACCGCTGCACAAGCGTATGGTAATTCAACTAACCCAACCTGGCTTGCATCATTCAATGGTGGTCAAAAACATGACATAGAAATTAAAGCGTACAACGAAATGACAAAAATGCTTGCTGACCCTAATGTGTCAAAACAACTTTTGCCAAAAACAGAAAAAGACAAATTTCAAAACATTCTTGGTCAATACAATCAAGTTATTGGTCAAGTAAAAGGTTTGATTGCTGCCGGTGATAAAACAGATGCTTCAGCAGTTGAAAGCGCATGGTATAACTGGGTAACCGACGAAGCAACAAACAACCCATACTGGGCAAAACAATCGTATTTTATGACATCAGTTCTACGAGGACTACCAACGAAGGGTTTATAATATGCCAGAAGAAAAAGTAGAAGAAAAAACTATGGGCGTGTCAGACATGAAAGACCTTGCTCATAAATATCAAGTACCCATGGCCGAATCAACATTGAGAGAAATTGTTGGTGAGGGTGGGGTAACTCCTGCCAAGGCTAATGCTTTTGAAGAATACTTAAAAACAACCGCACAAGGTCTTTACCCCGCTTTTGCTCCACAGATTGCCGCAGGTATTCCTACCGCTCACCTTCTTGACCCTTACCGTCAAATAGGAAAACAAACACTTGGTGAGCAATTTGAACCTGATTTTATTAACGACCACAAATCTGCTGCTGCCTTGCAAGGTGGAATAGACGAAAAAACTGGGCGACCAACGCCCATGACGCTTGACCAATGGAAAAGTCACCTTATGTCTGAACCTTCATTTGGTTGGGGTTATACGCCAGAGGCTCACGCAAGAGTTAATTCAATGCTTAACAATCTTAAACAAGGTCTTGAGACACCAAGGGGAGCACAATAATGGTAACAAAAACAAAAGCAAAACCAAATCAAGGTTCAACCTTTAGTGCAAGCCAAGGCAATCAATTAAACCTTGGCGATTTTATTAAGGCTTTTGCACCAAAACTTCCACTTAAATACACAGACCCCGTTACGGGGGTGGTAACCGATTACACCAAAACAAATCTTTTGTATTACCCACAAGGTAGTTCTATAGGTGTTACACCAACAAAATCAACTTTGTTAAGTGCCCTTAATTGGCTGTCTGGTTCAAACCCTGCTTTGGGCATGGCTTTAATGGACCACCTTAATTTAAACGAAACCTCAACCGGAAAAGCAGTTAACGACGCTTACGACGCTTTAACAAAGGCTCATTTTAACCTTGGCAAAGTACAAAGCCCACAAGTATCTTCTTTAAAAGCAACACTTGCTGGATTAACCAAAGCACTTGGTGACCAAACCGCAGCAGGTATATCATCGGCTACTGCTTCACAAGAAGCAAATGCTATTGACAATGTTAGAAATACTATTGAAAGTTGGAATTACACAGCAGCGCAAAAAGATTATATAAGTAGTCTTGTACAGCAATTGGCTACAGTTAACGGTGACCACATTGTAAATCAAAATGCTTTGCTTGACATTTTTCGTGGAGATATTCCTAGTGGATTAGGTAAAGCCACCGATGCAAAAATTAAAGCCGATTACAATGCTGCTTTTCCAGGACTTAACGATTACAATAATCAACCTGGCGCTGTTCACATGACTGAATCACAATATACGCAATACTCAACTACTATTCAAAATTCAGCAACACAATATGGTGCTCCTATGCCTTCACAGGCTGACATAGGTAAATTGCTTACTGGTCATGTTTCCGCAGCAGAATATCAACAGCGTGTTACAGACATTTACGCAGCCGTATCTAATGCCGACCAAAACACTAAAAACATCCTTGAAAAACAATACGGGGTATCACCAGCAAACCTTATGCATTATTTTATGGACCCTAAAAATGCCATTCAAACTATGCAACGTCAAGTTGCTGGAGCGGAAATTCAAGATTACGCAACCCGTGTCGGACTTAAGGGTATTGACCAAACAGGTGTTAACCAATTGGCTGATATGGCCAAATTAGCGGCTACTCAAGGCAATCAACAGTTAGGTTACGGAGTGGGTCAAATTCAAAACTCTCTTCTTAACGCCAGTCGTGACGTTGGCCTTACCAAGGCAAACCCAGGCGCTGGGACACCAACAGTAAGCACTAATCAACTTATTGGTTCACAACTTGCTGGATTTGCTGGAACTAATCAAATAGCCGAACAAGTCCAAGTAGCCCGTGCAGAACAAGCAGCAGCCGCCCCGTTTGAAAAAGGTGGTGGTTATGTTGAAACTGCCAAGGGAATTACAGGATTGGGTTCTGCAAGAACGTAACATTTAAGCCAGTAATGGTATAATGTTTCTAGGTAGTTGGCCCTGTGTGGCCGCAGGTGTGCTAACTATCAAACCCGCTTAGGAGGGCATGCCCTAAGTGCGTATACAAGTGCTGAAAATTATCCGCTTTATTAACCTCTGGTAAAGTGCGTACCCGCAAGGAGCGATTAGTATGACCGATTTTGATGAATATGAAGATGAGCAAGAAGTTGTTGAGCGTCAGCCGCTAGACCCGAACATTCGGAAGCAGTTGCGTGAAGCAGAGAAGGCTCGTAAGGAATTAGATGGTCTTAAGGCTGAACTAGAAACGCAGAAGCGTGAAGTCCAGTTTTCAAAGGCAGGAATTCCAGATTCAGGTGTAGGTTCGTTATTCCGAAAGGCGTATGACGGAGAGACTTCGCAAGAAGCAATTCGTGCAGCGGCTCAAGAATACGGAATTCTTAAATCTGAAACAGAAGACGTATCATCAAATGACTCAGAACTCGATGCTCTCCGCAGGGCGCAGGGTGCAACTATTGGAAACTCTGGTGCTATGCCAGACCCCCAGCAGATGTATCTTGAAGCACTTGCCTCAGCGTCAACTCCTGAAGAAGTCATGCGAATCGTAGAAGGAGATTCCGGTAAGAAACTCGGAATGTATTCCTCCCGTGGGTCGTTCTAAGCCTAAAAACTTAAACACCTA
>Ga0214201_1000412_pt1 | contig 15205 bp, 17 predicted proteins | sample TroBogEpilimnion_32_FD_153039 | JGI IMG/M metagenome (GOLD analysis project Ga0214201, IMG submission 153039) | Freshwater microbial communities from Trout Bog Lake, WI - 29MAY2009 epilimnion | ecosystem: Environmental > Aquatic > Freshwater > Lake > Epilimnion/Euphotic zone | place: Trout Bog...
GGTAGATCCGCAAGCCGCAACCCATGCCTTTAGACCACCTCAACCTCCACTTCGTGGAGCCACTATCACTTCATGTCAGAATCTTGGAAATGGACATTTGATTCTCACTTACTCACTTAATGGGGAGACGACCACGATTGATTACACCGCAACGCTTGCCACAGTAACTATCCAGACGACTGTCGGCTCTGCAGCTCCGACTCAACAAGTTTTCCAACGAGTAACTAGGTAAAAATCCTTGGAGGAGTTCATACGCAGTAGTCTCCTTAAAGTGGGCGTACTGCATCCGGTTTCTCTTGGAGTTTTGCACCAGTAAATTCCAGGCAAAAAAGTGACCCGGGAGCCCATGCTGTAGTTGCACTTATACCCCCAGGGGTATACCCTCAGGGTATAGACCAATGGAGGTTTTGAAGTGGCTAAAGTGGTAATTCTGGGCGCAGGAGTAGCAGGGCATACAGCTGCCCTTCATGCCAAGAGAATGTTGGGAAAAAACAACGAAATAATCGTGATTTCACCCAATTCCAAATACAACTGGATTCCCTCCAACATTTGGGTTGGCGTGGGAAAAATGAATGCCAGTCAGGTGACCTTTCCGCTTGCCTCTGTCTACGCTAAAAAGGGCATAACGTTCCATCAAGCCTTGGCTCGGGAAATCCACCCCGAAGGTGACGCAAATACTGCTAGCGGTTTCGTTAAAGTCACGTACACGGACCCGGCGCGAAATGGTGAAACCGGAATTATTGAATACGACTACCTCGTAAATGCCACCGGTCCAAAGTTAAATTTTGAAGCAACACCCGGCCTAGGACCTGATGGCCACACAGTTTCGGTTTGTACATATGGCCACGCCGAAGAAGCGGCAAAAGAGCTAGCCAATGTTATCTCCGTAATGAAAACGGGCAAGCGCCAATCAATTGCAGTTGGAGTAGGTCATGGCACTTGTACTTGCGAAGGTGCTGCATTTGAATACGCATTTAATGTGGAGCACGAAGTGCGTTCGGCAGGTGTTCGCGATTTGGCAGATATCACTTACATTACGAACGAATATGAGCTAGGTGATTTCGGCGTTGGTGGATTGGTATTTTCTCAGCAAGGATTTCAAACATCTTCAAAGATGTGGACTGAATCTCTCTTCCGCGAGAGGGGAATCAAGGCAATTCTTGGTGCTCACGTGGAAAAAGTGGAGCCAAATGCAGTTCTTTATGAACTTGTTGATGGCACAAAAGATATATTGAAATTTGATTTTGCGATGCTCCTTCCTCCATTTCGCGGAGTGGATCTCAAGGCGTTCGATAAAGCTGGAAACGACATTTCAGACCAGATTTTTGCGCCCTCAGGCTTTATGAAAGTCGATGCTGACTATTCTGGAAAGCCGTATGAAGAGTGGCTCGCTTCGGACTGGCCAAAGACATACCGCAATCCGCTTTATCCAAATATTTTTGCTGTTGGAATTGCCTTTGCACCCCCACACCAAATTTCTAAGCCTCGGAAGTCGCCGAACGGAACTCTCATTGCACCCTCACCTCCTCGAACCGGAATGCCATCTGGAATCATGGGAAAGACGGCGATTTTGAGCATCCGTGAACTCATTAAAAATGGTTCTGGTGCATCAGTTGCTGCTGCATCTATGTCGGATATGGGAGCCGCTTGTGTTGCATCAGCGGGTTCTGGATTAAAGCGAGGCTCCGCTGCCTCAATGACGATGTATCCCGTCGTCCCTGACTACGTGAAATATCCAAATACGGGAAGAAGTGTCGAAGAGACCTTTGGCGAAATTGGATTAGCTGGCCACTGGATCAAGCTTCTCCTGCACTACATGTTTATCTATAAGGCAAAGGGCCGCTTTGGCTGGTTCTTGATACCGGAATAAGGAGAACCTTATGAATATGGAAAATCCGCGTGAAGCCATTGCCCGGGCACCTCTCCCAACAGAGAAGACCCTTAAGCGGCGTAAGAATGTTTTTATTCAATTAACTCGCTTTGCTGCAATCAATTTCAAAATGATTCGAATGATTAGAAAAGGCCACCACCCAATGGAGAAGACGGACAAATAATCAATGGCGACTAAAACTGATCCAACTCATATCCTTCAAAATGAAGAAATAGTCTCCGCAATCGCAGCACGAGTGAAGCGAGCTCAAGGGCAACTTGGCGCTGTAGCTCGAATGCTTGAAGAAGGTCGCAATTGCGATGAAATCGTGCATCAAATGTCGGCTGTCTCAAAGGCGGTCAATACCGCAGCATTCACTCTCATTTCTGCAAGCCTTGAAGAGTGCATAATTGAGGGTCGTAGGGATCAAAAAGCAGTGTCGGAAAAATTGCAAAAACTTTTCTTGAGCTTGGCGTGATAATGAAAAAATTAATTGCAGTTCTGCTTCTGTCCGTATTCGCACTCACCGCCTGTGGTGGATCTGGAGGAAAAGTGACTAACCTAAACGTAAATGATTTCGCTTCGAAAATAAAAGACTCATCAGTAACTCTCGTTGATGTTCGCACTCCGGCAGAATTTACATCTGGACATATCGCAGGTGCTACTAATATCGATTTCGAGTCGGGCACCTTTGCTTCAGATATTCAAAAGTTAGATAAGACGAAGACTTACGCTGTTTATTGCCGCAGTGGCAATCGATCGGGGCAAGCAACTGCTTTGATGGCTAAAGATGGATTTACATCCGTCTATAACCTCAGAGGAGGAGTCATTGATTGGGCGAACGCTGGTCAGGCGCTCGTAACTCAATAATGAAAAAAATCGTTGTAATTGGTGGCGTAGCTGGCGGTATGTCATTTGCGGCACGTATGCGCCGCCTTGATGAGACTGCAGAGATAACTGTCATCGAAAAGAGTGGCTTTGTTTCGTATGCAAATTGCGGGCTTCCATACTATGTAGGTGGCGTGATTGAAAAAGAAGAGTCACTCCTTCTTCAGACTCCTCAAAGTTTGTGGAAGCGATTCCGCCTAGATGTTCGCACTGGCTCTGAAGTTCTCACGATTGACCGCGAATCGAAGCAAGTTGATGTGCTGAATCACGCAGATAATGAAAAGTACTCACTTTCCTATGATTATTTAGTTCTCAGTCCTGGTGCAGCGCCTATTCGCCCTAACCTTCCAGGTATTGAACGCTCGCTTTCACTTCGCAATGTCGAAGATGTGAAAAGAATGTTTGAAGTCGTGAGTCACAAGCCGAAAAGCGCTGTAGTTATCGGTGGCGGATTCATAGGAGTTGAGATGGCGGAAAATCTTGTTCACCGTGGCATCAAGACATCTCTCGTTGAGGCACAGGACCAAGTGTTAATGCCCCTCGACCCCGAGATGGTGACTTTTGTTCACAAAGAACTTGATTCGAAAGGGGTAAATCTATTTTTGGGCTCAGCCCTTGCATCGATAAGTGAAAAGAATGTTGTACTTGCAAATGGTTCTGAAATTGACGCAGACCTTGTGATTATGGCTATCGGCGTACGCCCCGAAGTTACACTTGCAAAAAGTGCTGAGCTTGAAATAGGCGAGCGCGGCGGAGTAAAGGTCGATCAATTCAATCGCACTAGTGACCCAAATATTTACGCGGTGGGCGATGCGGTTGAAAAGACTGATGCCCTCGATAGAAGTGCCGCATTAGTTCCGCTTGCAAATATTGCAAATCGCCATGGTCGCATTATCGCGGACCACATCGCAGGCAAAGTTGTTCGCCCCGTTTCCGCTCAAGGAACGGCAATTGTTAAAGTCTTTGATTTAACTGTTGCAACTTCTGGCTGGAATGAGAAAAAGTTAAAAGCCACTCGAAGAGATTTCGTTGCGATACATAGCCATCCGGCATCACATGCTGGTTATTACCCCGGAGCACAAGGAATGGCGCTGAAGTTGCTAATCGATCCACAGTCGTTTCAGATCCTTGGAGTGCAAGGTGTCGGCAAAGATGGCGTGGATAAAAGGATAGATGTCATTGCGACAGCAATGCGCGGAGGAATAACGGCGCCGGAATTAGCCGATCTTGAGTTGGCATATGCCCCACCATTTGGTTCAGCGAAAGATCCTGTCAACATGTTGGGGTATATCTCTGAAAACGTTCTCACCGGCGTCACACCTACTTTTCAATGGAGTGAGGTTGAACAATTGGTTTCCCAGGGATACTCAATTTTGGATGTTCGAACTGTCGGCGAGGTAGATCAGGGAACTTTACCTGGAGCGATCAATATCCCAATCGATGAGATTCGCGAACGCCGTAATGAGCTCCCACAAGGAAAAATCCTCGTCACCTGTCAGGTTGGACAGCGAGGCCACGTGGCAACGCGCCTACTCCGTGAGATGGGGTACGAAGCTTTCAATCTTGATGGCGGTTATATGACGTGGAGTAATTCACCAGCAAACAACAAAGAAAAGGTAGGAATATAAATATGTGCACTAGAACAACCTGTCGCAAATGTGGCAAAGCATCCTGGTCAGGATGCGGTCAGCATGTTGCTCAAGTTATGCGGGGAATTCCAAAGTCCCAGCAGTGCCAAGGCCACCAGAATGATCCAAAGGAACCAGGTCTCTTTGCTCGTCTGTTCGGAAAGAAGGCATAACCATGTGCAGTGCAATCAGGTGTAATAAATGTGGGAAGGCAACTTGGGAAGGCTGTGGCCAGCATATTGAAGAAGCGCTCGCTGGTTTCACTGAAGATCAGAAATGTTCCTGTGAGGGCAAAAGTGATTTATCAACATGGCTACCTGGTAACTAGTGGAAACTAAAGCTGGTAACTACTGGCGTGACTCCCTGGCTGCCTGGGCGATACCAAAAGAAATTCTTGACCAGGCTTCAGAAGATCCGTGGATTCATCCACCGGTCATGTTTCAACTTCCTGATGTCATCGAAGACTCAATCTCGCACCAGCGAGCTCGAGAAGTTTTAGCGCCAGGTGGCTCAATTCTAGATATTGGTTGCGGTGGTGGAATAGCGGCCTTTGCAGTTGTACCTCCGGCATCTCATGTCATTGGAGTTGACCATCAACCCGAAATGCTCGAAATGTTTGCCTCATCTGCAAAATCAAGAGGGATAACTTCAGAAGTCTATGAAGGCTTTTGGCCGGCACTTGAAGATAAAGTTCCAGTAGCTGACGTTGTCGCAACACACCATGTTCTTTATAACGTCTCTCCAGTAGAAGACTTTCTCCTTGCCATGAATGCGCATGCTCGCAAGAGAGTCATTATTGAGATGCCGCAGCTTCACCCACTGACAACTGCAGCACCTTTATGGAAGCACTTCTGGAATCTTGATCGGCCAATCAATCCAACACCAGAAAATCTCATCGAAGTTCTTAGTGAACTCGGAATTGATGCCCATCTCGAGCTTTGGAATGGTTCTATGAGAACCGAGTCGGATCTTGAGTCCCAAGCAAAGTTTTCACGGATCAGACTCTGCTTACCTGAGGATCGAGAAGCGGAAGTTTTAGAGTTCCTTCGACATCAGCCTAAAGTCGCAATAAGAAACTTGGCGACAATTTGGTGGGATGTTGAATCTTTGTAAATCTTTTCTCTAATTTGGGGGCAAAAGTGAGGGCAATACTTTTTTTCACGCTCATCCTCACTCATAGTCGCCGCATCTCCGGCTTATAGGGCGACTCTTCTTATTTTTTTATTTTCAGTGATTAAATTGCGGAATGATTTTGCGGCCGCTAGTGCTCAGCGATGAAGTCGAGGCCGTGCAAGGGCATTCAGAATTAGCAAACGACAGCTTCGAATACCTTCTTGAATATTCAGAGGGAATGCCATGGTCTGAATACCTTGAGATTCTTAAGAACGAATCCACGGGGACAAATTTGAAGGAAGGTCGAGTTCCCGCAACATTTCTGATTGCTGACAGTGAGGGCAAACTAGTCGGTCGAACTTCTATACGTCATGAACTTAACGATTTCTTGTTTAGTTTTGGTGGACATATTGGCTATGGAGTGAGACCAAGCTTTCGTAGACAGGGCTTTGCAACCGAAATCTTGAGACAGTCACTTACCTACATACATGGACTTGGGGTTACAGAAGTTCTGGTTACCTGCGATGAGGACAATTTAGGCTCGATAAAGGTCATAGAGTCGCAGGGCGGAGTTCTAGAAAACAAAGTCGAATTTGAGGGAATTTTGAAGCGGAGATATTGGATTACCAAAGATAATTAAATAGAACAAAAGCTTGTGGGCAATTCCATGGGCAATCGCCCTAAATAAGCGGGGATTGAAAGCCTCCGGCTTATAGGGCGACTCTTCTTTATTTCAGTAGCATTTATTTATGTCTAAGCCACTCATGATTCTAATTTCAGGTCCGTATATGTCCGGCACCAATGGCGATGAAGCGGCAATCGCAAAAAATTTGAAGGCGATGGAAGATTACGCATTACCAATTTTTCAAAAGGGACATATTGCAGTGGTAGGTGAATGGCTGGCGTGGCCAGTGATTCGTCAAGCTGGTGGAGAAACACACTCATCACAACAATTCTCTGAATATCAATACCCAGTAGCCCATCGACTATTGGAAAAATGCGACGCGGTTCTCCGCATACCTGGCGATTCTCGAGGTGCCGATCTCGAGATGGGAAAAGCAAAGGAAATGGGAAAAATCATTTTCCACAACTTTGAAGCGATCCCTGACTTGAATGGCTTATAGGGCGACTTTTCTCTATTTATTCATTTTATTGATACTTCCTACGCGCGTCATACAAGCCCCTCCACCCCCCGGGGCAGCACTCATTCCTGTCAAATTGATTATTTTCCTAGATATTTCTATTGAGTTCTGAAAATTGCAGGTCTAGCGTGAAGTCATCTTGTGGTAACCCGCCCAAGTACTAAGGAGAAGAAAATGACCGATTACGTTGCGCCGGGGCAACCTGGAAGTAAGGCAACTTTCAAAACTCGATACGACCACTGGATTAATGGTGAATATGTAAAACCGCAATCTGGTCAATATTTTGAGAACGTCACGCCTGTTACAGGAAAAGTTTTTTGTGAGGTTGCTCGTGGAAATGACAAAGATATCGACCTAGCTCTTGATGCAGCTCACAAGGCCGCACCGGCATGGGGTAAAACTTCTGCAACTGAACGTGCCATCATCTTGAACAAGATTGCAGATGTTATGGAAGCTAACCTTGAAGCAATCGCTGTTGCGGAGACATGGGATAACGGAAAGCCAATTCGCGAGACATTGAATGCTGACATTCCGCTGGCAATCGATCACTTCCGATATTTTGCAGGATGCATTCGTGCACAAGAAGGTTCATCAACTCAACTCGATAACGACACTGTTGCTTATCACTTCCATGAGCCACTCGGAGTAGTAGGTCAAATCATTCCGTGGAACTTCCCAATTCTCATGGCAGTGTGGAAGTTAGCTCCTGCACTTGCTGCAGGTAACTGTGTTGTCTTAAAGCCTGCTGAGCAGACTCCAGCCTCCATCATGTTCTTGAATGAATTGATCGCACACCTGCTGCCTGCAGGCGTACTCAACATCGTCAATGGATTCGGCGTCGAAGCTGGAAAGCCATTGGCCTCCTCGCCAAGAATTGCGAAGATCGCCTTCACAGGAGAAACCACAACAGGTCGACTCATCATGCAATATGCGGCTGACAACATCATTCCTGTCACGCTCGAACTTGGCGGCAAGAGTCCAAATATCTTCTTTAATGACGTTGCCGATAAGAATGATGGCTTCTATGACAAGGCGCTTGAAGGTTTCACACTCTTTGCTCTCAATCAAGGCGAAGTTTGCACATGTCCTTCCCGAGGCCTGATCGAAGCTGGAATTTATGACAAGTTCTTGGGCGATGTCACTGCTCGGACGAAGGCCATTAAGCAGGGCCACCCACTGGATGTCTCAACCATGATTGGTGCACAGGCATCTAATGATCAGCTCGAAAAGATCCTCTCGTACATTGAAATTGGTAAGAAGGAAGGCGCAAAGGTCATTACCGGAGGCGAGCGTGCAGATCTTGGCGGCGAACTTTCAGGTGGTTACTACGTCACGCCAACAATCTTTGAAGGTAATAACAAGATGCGCATTTTCCAAGAGGAAATCTTCGGTCCTGTTGTTTCTGTGACAAAGTTTGATGGCTTCGATCAGGCGATGGAGATCGCTAACGACACCTTGTACGGTCTAGGAGCTGGTGTCTGGAGCCGAAATGGAAACGTTGCCTATCGTGCTGGCCGCGCCATCCAAGCAGGTCGTGTATGGACTAACTGCTATCACGCCTACCCAGCCGGAGCCGCCTTTGGTGGCTATAAGGCCTCTGGTATCGGTCGTGAGAACCACGCGATGATGCTTGATCACTACCAGCAAACGAAGAACCTGCTTGTTTCGTACACCGAAACCAAGCTTGGTTTCTTCTAAGCCGTACCATTAGTAAATGGAGACTCCGGCGCGCGTTGAATTAACGGAGGCAGCATGCGAATTACTTCGTAAGTTGTACTCGGTTCATGGTCCATTGATGTTTCATCAATCGGGCGGATGCTGCGATGGTTCATCTCCTATGTGTTACCCAGCTGGAGAATTTCGCGTAGGCGGACAAGATGTAAAGCTGGGCGAGTTGATTGTCACTGGCATCCAAGAACCCATAAGTTTTTGGATGTCGGTGTCACAATTTGAATATTGGAAGCACACACACCTCACCGTGGATGTTGTCGTTGGGCGCGGCGGAGGTTTCTCACTTGAATCACCAGAAGGAAAGCGCTTCCTAATTCGTTCCCGATTATTTTCAGATTCAGAGTGGGCGATTTTAGAGAATGCGAAACTTCCTACAGGGGCCTCTGCCTAAGCGAAGTCGGGCCGACCGCGTTCAAGCGGGCAGACTATAAAACGAGTTCGTACGATGGGTTCAAGATAGTAAGCGCGCCATCATCTTCACCGACCATACCTTCCGCACAGATCGTGGATCCAACATCTAATCCAACAATCTGACGACGACCTAAGAACTGAAGCGTGATGCCGCCGGTCTCATCCCAGACTTCGACCTCAACGCGAGGAGCGCCGCCTGATGGAGCGGTGCGAATCGATGAGACGGTTCCGCGAATGTGCGCGCGCTTGCGCCAAGCTGCCTTGTTGATTGGAATGCGATTCTCTTCGTAATGGGATATCTCACCAGTTGATTCAACTGCTGGTGCATCAATGCGTCGCGTTGCCTGTTTTGCTGATTCTTCCACTTCGGTAACTAGAGGAGCTGCTATCGACTCTGAGTGATGCTTCTGAGCGTAGATGATCTTCTCGACATCGAATGGAACGATCGTTGCAACTACTCGTGAGAGTTGAGAAATTGAAGAAGCGATTTCTTCTGCCGTTTGATCATGAAGGAGTCTTCCCATGAAACGAGAGTAAGAGCGACGAGGCAAGATCAAAGTGAGTTCAACATCAGGATGAGTCGTAGCACGAAGTGCGTAATCGACCGCAGCATTAGGCAATCGTCGATCTGGACAGTCAATCAACTCCAACGGAATGTCATCTACAGCAGGGCTACTCTGCCAGTTCTTCATGATTCGATCAGCTCGTTCATCATCGATCACAAAGTGAACTGCGGTGAGATTACGCGGATTGAGTGATCGTGCATATCGAATCGTTGCAAGGGTAGCAACGTCGACGGTATCAATGAGAACTGTTACATCATGGCGAGATATCGAGGTAGCGCGATCATTCTGCTTAGAAATTGCAAGAACTTCGCGTTCTTCCTTATATTTAATCGAGAAGCGATACATGAGAACAACAAGAGTCGGGCCAGCAACGACGATCAGCCAAGCACCTTCGGTAAATTTCACAGTCGCAAAAATTAAGACGACTACTAATGAGGTAGCCGCTGCGAGACCACTTACTAGCGCCTTTAGCTGCCAAAGCTTGCCCTTATCGTGGCGCGCATTGACGACCATTCCAACACCGGTGATGGTGAAGGCGGTGAAGACGCCAAGGGCATAGAGGGCGACAAGAGAGTTGACCGAGCCATTGGTGAAGAGAATAAGACCAATCGCAAAGAGGCTGGCGAGAATAATTCCGTTAGAGAAGACCAACTTGTGGCCACGCTTGGTCAGCTGGCGAGGCAGGAAGCCATCGCGCGCGATATTTGCGACCAAGATCGGGAATGCGTTGTAGACGGTATTTGCGCCAGCAATCAGGATCAACATGGTCGCGAACTGCGTGAAGGCAAACCAGACCTTTCCAAAGATTCCTGTACCAACAAGGGTTTGTGCGATCACCGAGATCACAGATGGGGCACCAGCGGTGTAAGGGACTACGTGCATGCTGTGGGCAAACCACGAGACTCCGAAGACCAAGGTGCCAAGCAAGCCAGACATGATATTCATGGTGCGGCGAGCATTTGGACCTTCAGGAGATTGGAAGAGGGTCACTCCATTTGAGATCGCTTCGAGTCCAGTAAGTGATGAGCCACCATTAGCGAATGCTCGAAGCAAGATGAAGATCGAGGCAAATGTCAGCAAACCCTGTGAGTGACCCAGGGTGAAGAGGCCATTCCCGGTTGTCGCTAAGTGCGGAACATTTCCCATGAGCTCGTGATAGATACCGAAGCCAAAGACGACAAACATAGCGAGCACAAAGAGATAGGTAGGGAGCGCAAAGGATTTACCAGCCTCCTTCACACCGCGGAGATTTCCATATGTAAGGAAGAGAATTACCGCAATGGTGATAGGCACAACATATGGCGTAAGTGATGTGAAGTATGAGACGAGTGCGACAACGCCAGATGCACTTTGTACGGCAACCGTGACGATGTAATCAAGAATGAGCGCAACTGCGGCAACGATAGACCAGAACGTTCCTAGATTTTCTCGAGCAACAATGTAGGCACCACCAGATGATGTGTACTTCGCAATCACATTGTTATACGAGAGTGTGAGAAGAACCAAGATTCCGAGAATGACGATTGTCATCGGGATCAGAACATTAAATGCCATCATTCCAAAGGCTGGGACGAGAGCAATGAGAATCTGCTCTGAGCCGTAGGCAGATGATGAGATGCAGTCCGAGGAGAGAATTCCAAGGGCATAGCGCTTTGCTAACCGCTGGTGATCGAGCGAGTGTCGGTTAAGCGGATTACCTAGGAAGAGTTTCTTTAACCGGTATGAGAGTGGATCTTTCAGGTGCGCATGTTCCTGCAAGGCCTGTGGTGCGGGGGCGTTATCGCTCCATGATTGTGGCACTTTGTGTCCTCTAGTTAACCGGGGTTACTCTGGCTGAGACTCCCATTTTAACTACTTAACAGGGCGTATGCTTGCCTGTATGGAGTTGAAAACAGGCTTATATATTGATGGAAGTTGGGTATCTGGGGATGGAACCCTGGATGTCATTGATCCAAGTACGGGAACCGTGATTGCTGCGGTTGCCACCGCAGGTGAGGCAGAGTGCGATGCCGCAGTAACAGCCGCTCATAACGCCTTCCCAGAATGGGCGAAGACCGCCCCACGCTACCGCGCTGAAATCCTCCGCAAAGCCTATGAATTGATGGTTGCCGAAGCTGATCACCTTGCTACGTTGATCTCGAAAGAGAACGGCAAAGTATTTAGCGATGCCCGTGGTGAAGTCATGTACGCCGCTGAATTCTTCCGTTGGTTCTCTGAAGAGGCCGTCCGCACACCAGGTGATTTCCGCAAGAGCCCAAGTGGCGATAAGCGAATCTTGGTTACGCACCAACCAATTGGCGTTTCACTCTTAATTACGCCATGGAACTTCCCAGCAGGAATGGCCACTCGCAAGATTGGTCCCGCGGTAGCAGCCGGCTGCACGATGGTCTTAAAGCCAGCGGGTGAGACACCGCTGACTGCGCTCGCTATCGTCGACATCATGGAGCGCGCTGGACTCCCTAAAGGCGTCCTTAATGTGGTCTTGCCATCGAAGACTGGCCCAATGATCTCAAAGATGTTGCATGATCCACGAGTTCGTAATCTTTCATTCACTGGCTCAACTGAAGTCGGCCGATTACTCCTTAAAGAATCTGCGGATTTGGTTATTCGCACATCAATGGAACTCGGCGGTAACGCGCCATTTGTGATTTTAGATGATGCTGATATCGATGAGGCAGTCAAGGGTGCAATGCTCGCCAAGATGCGCAACGGTGGAGCAGCCTGCACCGCAGCGAATCGCATCTTTGTCGCTCGTGTGGTTGCCGATGAGTTCACAACTAAATTTGTTGCAGCGATGAATGCACTCAAGATGGATAACGGCCTCACCGAAGGTGCGCAGCTCGGTGCATCTGTATCAATGAAGGAACGCAACAAGATTGCTGAACTTGTCGATGCAGCAGTTGCATCAGGAGCAACAGTTCACGCTGGCGCCAAGACCCCAGATGGTCCTGGTGCTTTCTATCCACCTACGGTTATCACAGTTGAGAAGACCAATCCGATCCTTCAGAAGGAGGTATTCGGTCCCGTAGCTCCGATTATTCGCTTCGATACAGATGCAGAAGCAATTGCGCTAGCAAATGACACTCCTTTTGGATTGATAAGTTATGTCTATTCCCGCGATCTCACTCGTGCCATCCGGACAGCTGAAGCACTTGAGGCTGGCATGGTCGCTATTAACCGCGGAATGATTTCAGATCCAGCCGCACCATTCGGTGGCGTGAAGCAATCTGGCCTTGGTCGCGAAGGCGGCTTCGACGGTATCCACGAATTCTTAGAGACTAAATTTATCGGCGTCGAGATTTAGTGTCGACGCTAGAAGTGCGTGCAACTCACGCACGTAATTCTATCTGGGCGCTCTTCTTTACTCTCGGCGTTCTCGCAATGGCGTGGGTACCCCGCATCCCCGAGATCAAACATTCGCTTGGGATTAATAACGGTCAATTTGGATTACTTCTCTTAACGTCATCAACTGCCTCAATCTTCGGAACGCAATTCGTTGGCCGCCTTGTTCATCGTTTTGGAAGCAAGAGCATCCTCCGCTTTGTGACGATCGGTCTTCCAGTTGGAGTTGCTCTGATCTCACGATCGACGCATAGCGTTATTGCAATGGGCTTCTCACTCTTCTTTATGGCCTTCAATCTTGTTTCGATGGATTTAAGTATTAACGTGCAGGCGGTTGCGATCGAAAACCACCTCAATCGTCGTTATATGTCGAGCTTTCATGGGATGTGGTCGGTCGGAGCCCTGACATCAACGCTCTTTGGCGGTGCAGTCGCGCATTACGTATCACCTGAAACCAACCTCTTGGTTATCGCAATCGCAGGAGTAATCGCTCATTTCTACATATTGCGTTTTGTATTAAGCAACGATGAAGATGGCCACGAAGGTGATGAAGAGGCGACGAGCAAGATCTCACTCTTTGCCAAGCGTTACTTCATCTTGTGGCTATTTGGATTTGGAATGATCGGTGCGCTCTTACCTGAAGGCGCAGTCAGCGACTGGAGCGCCTTACTTCTTAAAGAAAATATGGGCATTGGTAAGGGACTCAATGCGACTGGCTTTGGCTGCTTTGCTTTAGCGATGGTGATCTCACGACTTACTGGTGACAGAATCTTGACTGCGCTTGGCCCGGAGAAGACCGTCAAACTTGGCGGTTATATCGGTGGCCTTGGAATGGGCATCGGAATTGCGATCGCTGTCCCGCTCTCACACAGCCATCCACTTCCAGCTTTGATCATCGTCAATCTTGGTTTTATCTTGGCTGGCCTTGGTATTGGTCCAATGATTCCGGCGATGGTCGTCGCAGCTGCAGCAATTCCAGGCATCGCACCATCAGTCGCACTGAGTCGAATCACCATTATTGGAATGGCTGCTTACTTCATCGGCCCATCACTCACGGGTGGACTTGCTCAATGGTTTAACTTGCCACTCGCGATGTTCTTCCCGGTCGCAACACTGGTTTTTGCTGGCTGGCTCAGTCGCTCGCTCAAGGATTAGAAGCTAAATCGTGGGCCAAATCTCTGACTCAATTTCTGCCATGAATGCGATGATTACAGACGCCCGACTCCACAGCAACCAGGGAAGCACGAGACCTGTTTTACGTGATTCACTCTCCAAATTCTCTACAGAGTATTCAAGAAGAAGTTCATTCGCTTTTAGGCTGTAATTAAAGGAGACATTCTCATGGGAAACGAATACTCGATTCGTCTTTATTAGTTCACGCGTTTGAGAACGATATCGAGGAAGATTATTTTCAATACGTATCTTCAAATCTTCCTGCCGCTGATTAACTGTCAAAGGGTCCACATATAACGTATACCCAAGCCTCAGCTGTTTACGAAAATATCTGTATCTCAAGACCTAGCCATTGCTTTCTCGGCGGGTCATGGCTTCCTGCATTGCAAAGATAAAGGGCAATTCAATAATCATGGTTTTCTTCCTAAGCCCAATTCGGTGCCAACTCTTTTTAAAATAGTTGAAGCCTCCGTCCTCGGAAATGCGAGTTGCGCACCCTCGACCCTCTTTGGAAAAGAGAATCACGACTCCATTGACTTCATACTGAACCTGACCATATTTCAGAAATGTGAGAACTAATTCTCGAAATCTTGCTCTATCTGTTTCTAGTAAAACTGCAGCAGCCTTCAATTGTGGGTCTTCGATGAGATCACCACTCGCAATACTCCAATTTTCTCTCACGCTCATAGATTAACTCACGTTCCGCATGCGATGGGAACTATTTCTCGGGAACGAGCGGGTGGTGCGGCGACTCTTTGGTCATTAATGATAGCCGTGGCAGATGCAACCCCGTAATAACGGGTAACTTTTCTATTTATACAGACTTTGTACGTGTCGTTATTTTCAACCATCTTGCCCTGTGATGAAGGAGAAGACGCTTTCGTTGTAGAAGTTGCCACCAGGTGATCAAAGAAGAGTCCCACCTTAAAAAGTTGAACTTTTAGTAGAACTTCCCGTTGAATCACGTTACAAACTGAGCGTGCATTAACTTTCACAGCAGATACATCTTGATTTCTAAAATAAGTGCTGGGATGTGCCGAATCGACTTCAATGCGGCAGAGCGGCTTCTCGGCTATATGAGAAGGAGCAGGTGTCGATGCTGAAGCTATTGAAATCGAAGCCAAGCTAAATGAATATAGGCCAACTAAAGTGAAAGTTCGAGTGAGGAAATTCTTCATGGCGGGAGAATCCCGTGAGAATGAAAATTTTGCAGAAAGTTATCCACATGTTTATGGCGGAGGATGTCCGAGCCGTTGATAAACGATCGTGGTGATCGGTTCCAGCTGAGCCACTGAGAATCTGAGTGAGTGAATCAGCCGAAGCGAACGAAGTGAGCGGAGG
>Ga0214201_1000413_pt1 | contig 15142 bp, 4 predicted proteins | sample TroBogEpilimnion_32_FD_153039 | JGI IMG/M metagenome (GOLD analysis project Ga0214201, IMG submission 153039) | Freshwater microbial communities from Trout Bog Lake, WI - 29MAY2009 epilimnion | ecosystem: Environmental > Aquatic > Freshwater > Lake > Epilimnion/Euphotic zone | place: Trout Bog...
GTACAAACAATACATACCATACATACAGATACATACAGATACATACCAGTACAAACAATACATACCATACATACCAATACATGCTATACGTACCGATACATGCCAATACCTACCAATACCTGCACTTATGAATACATACAGATACATGCCATACGTACCAATACATACCAATACATGCAATACATACCATTGTCAATACGTACATCAATACGTGCCAAGTTGATACATACCAATACGTACCAAAATACATGCCAAAATACATACCCATACATACCAATACATTTTCACTGATTCAATACGTGCCAATACGTCCATTGCACTTCCCTGATGAGCCTGCAATCAGGTAAGTCACATGATTCTGAAAGTTTCCTTTCCTATGGTTTTCCTATCAGCAAAATTTATGATCCGTGTGAGACAGCTTTGGTAACATATCAGGAAGTATCCACCCGTTGCACCTCGCCCACAAATAAATCGTCCTCAATACAATCCGGAAACAACAACACGATGTATGACATGAGAACACAAAAAAACGAGAAAATAGAACACAACACCCTACCATACACACCGAATGTAAAGGAAGAGAACAAGACCGAGACATTCGACGCAACCCACGGTTCCAGCACATTGTTCGACACATTTCCCGACAAATCGATAATACCCTCCACATCTGGTGTAGACTTCGGCCAGTCGCACCGAGGTGCCTTCCCTACGCGTGAGGCGCACAAGCCGTTCGTAGATCGGCAGCCCTCACTCGTTATTAACCCAGTTTCGGCCGTCCATAACCCGCGCGCTGAGCACGCGTTTCCGCCCGGACGACCACCTAGTAGTGGATATGAAAAACAGCAAGGTGCGAATGTTGCGGCGGGTCTCCGGAGGTCGCGGCCGTCCTTATTAGAGCTATGGAAGGACATTCAGGGTCATGAGCCGAAAGGAGGGGAATCTCAGGAAAGGAAAACAAAGGAGGTTTCAGTAGATGGAGGATCGTTCGGGGCGAGCCTTGCGATGCAAATTGTTGAACCTGACATGGAAAGAACGGCAGTGATTCGTAGCACGGACGTGGATCGGATATTCGGAACGAGCAGACCAGAGAGTAGCGTGTCTGAGTTGAATGCTCACCCAACCGCCGACATGCCTCCAGCCACAATCATGTGTGCGAGGAGGTCAAAGCCGGAAATTAGTGAATCGCTGGGCGATGAGAGGACTCACGCGCCCTCCAAATCGGCCGTGGAGGCTAGCATTTCGGCAGCTCGGTACACGAGAATTTCTGTCATGTCCATGCAGGATTGTGTGGCGGATTGGTACTCGGCCGCGAGAGAACGAAACGGTTGCGCATATGTGAGCACACAGACTCACGAGTTGGGCGACGGAGGTGCTCTGGCTCGTTTCGAGGCGGTGGAGCACGTGGTTCGGGACGATCAAGGAACGGACTGCCCGGTGACAGAGATGCCCCCCGCGCGTAAGGCTCGTCGGAGACGGAGTGGAGGCTGCAAGAACTGTGGCGGGGCGGTCGGAGAAAGGAACTTTGGAAAAGGTGTGGTCGGTTGCAGGTGCTTTGAGCGAGAGGGGCGGGACAGAGTCAACCAGGGTAAGACGCTTTGGCACAAAGAACCTGGGGAAGAGCTGCCGGACCGAAAGCCAGCCGTGGCTGACACATCTCTGGACGTGCCTGTAGTTGGCGACTGCGGCGCGCGAGGCTCTGACTGGGCAGGAACTTCTAGCTCGACAACGCCTGTTCGACTCGAGGCAAGCAAGGGCGATGTGCGAGAAAGGACGGCTACATCTGGTGAGTCGGTGACCCCGCTGGGCTCCTGGCCAGCAGCCCCAGACGTGGCAGGTGAGCATCGTGGACCGGTGGCCTCTTCATGGCCGACACCGGTCGACGAACGGGATTTGGAGTTGGTGCTGAGTCGGCGGGCGGAGCCGTCGCAATACGGTCAGAATGCGACAGAGGACGAGCGTATAGAGTGGACAAGGAGGCAGATAGACAATATCACTGACAAGTATGTCAGCGGCGAGGGGCATGCTGTGGCACGCGAGCGCAGAAGCATAATTGTGCGAGGGATGGAGCCGAGGAAGGAAAGGCTTGCAAATGCGAGTGAAAGAGAGCTGGCGCACGGGGGAATGCACGTGGGGGAGCCTGCTGCAGAGAGTGGGGTGAAGAGGGCGCACGCTGTGGGGGCGAGAGAAAATGAGTCGGAGGCAAGCCGGGAAGCTGCTGCTGGTGGGGAAGGGAGGACGAGCAAGGAGGGTGTGATGGTGTTTCAGCATGCAGCGATGGTAGTTGCGATGCAGAAGAGTGGGCAGGCAGCGGCCAGTGGGAAAGCGTGGGCGCGGACAGAAGGTGCGATGGCTTGTGCACGGGGCCCGGTGCGTGGTGGGGAGTCGGCGAGAGGGACGACAGCAGTGAGTGGGAAGGCGTCGGACCATGATGAGGGCGCGCCGGTGGGTGTGCGTGGGCCAGTGCACAGTGAGACTGTTGTAGGGGGGCTTGTAGCGGCGCGCGGGAAGGAGCCAGTGTTGAGGGGCGTGTCGGAGGGTGTACGTGAGACGGTACATGGCAAAACGATGGCGGGTGGGTTGGTAGCGACGGGCGGGAACAAGTCGGTGTTGGAGGGCGAGACGGCGGGTGTGCGCGAGACGGTGCACGCCAAGATGGTGGCGGAGAGGCCGGTCGAGGTTAGCGGGGTAGGGTCAGTGCCGCAGGGTGTGTCAGAGGGTGTGCGTGAGACGATGCACGACGAAGCGGTGGCGGGTGCGTTGGTAGCGGTGAGCGAACAAGAGCCGGTGTTGGAGGGCGCGTCAGTGGGGATGCGTGGGCCGGCACATGGCGAAATGGGGGTGATTGGGCAGGTAATTGCGGGTGAGACAGAGCGGACGAGTATGGGAGGGTTGTTGGCATTTCAGAGAGTATCGGCGCGTGGTGAGAGGCATTCGAGTCGGCAAACAACGGCGAGCGGGATGGCGCAGGCGCTTGCGGCAGGTATGTCAGCGTGTAGCCGAGTGATGGTTGGAGGCAGGGAGAGTGCGGTGGAGAGGGGGACAGCGAGTGGGACCAAATCGGGTAAGCAGACACTGCGGCAGATACTGGCTGCGCGGGACGCTGAACTCGCGAAGGGCTTGGGGGTCCGTAAGAGGATTGCAGGAGGAGAAGCAGGGAAAGTGCGTATAGAGATGCTTACTCGGGCGGCGGGTCCCGGGATGACCCTGCGGCCTACGTTGGCAGCGACGGAGTACGGGCAGGCAGCAGAACAGGTGGCAGGTCGCGTTCAGGCGCAGAGTCAGACAGGCGCGCGTATGCAGGAGTTGACGAGTTTGCAGGAGGCGATGCAGAAACCGGCGAGGTTGCAGGAAGGGGCAGGTGTGCAGGGAGCGGCGCAGGATCTGACGCGGGGACAATTGTCGGTGCAGGCGCAGATACGTGTGCAGGTGGCAGCGCAGGAGGTGATATGTGAGCAAACGCGTGTTGTGGGGGTCGGCAACGGACGGGTTGAGGAGGAGAGAGCGTGGCGGGTAGCGACTGAGGACCGCGCGAGGAGAGTGAGGGATGCAGAGATGGCGAGGAGAGCTGAGGTGGCGACGAGGGCCGGAACTTCCCCGATAGGTAGAGTTGGAGGGAAAGGCGTATCGGCCGGACCACAGCTTGTCACCGTAGTGTCCCAGGACGGTGCCCGTGAGGTGGAAGGGATTCTACCAACACCTGCTCGACCCGGGTCTTTGGAGTTGGGCGGTGCGCGCAGGGACATGTTCTCTGCCTCTGCTCTGAAGGTGTCCAGACTCGTGGCTGGCGCAGGAGTGCGGATCGATCCCACGTCGGCTCGGGCTGAACCGGTGACTGGCCGTGCAAGCGGCGGCGGAGCTCTGCGACCCGTGGTTAGTGCAGTTTCCTTGATGGGGCAGGCGGTGAAAAGTCAGGTAGGGCCGAAGCGAGAGGGTGCGGTCTCGCCCCGGTTCAAGGGGAGAGTGGAGCAGGTGGATTGCCAGCCGGATACATCGGAAAAGGTGACAGTCACGGTGCGTGTTGGTGGGTCCGAGCTATCGGTCCCGGTATCCCGCAAGGCTGTGGAGGAGGCGGGACACTATCCCGGAACTGCTGCAGGCACGGTCCGACGGGCGATTAGTACCTGCCTGCGGGATGTTTTGGGCTTCGACAGTCTGACGAGGATCTTGCTACGCTTAGACTACATTCTGCAGGGAACTGTCTTGTACGAGGAGCTCGTGCCGGAAGATTTTGAACAGCTGCGATTCTTTGTGAGCCGCGGTGGCTCGTGCCGGACAGGCGCTAGGCTGTGCGGCGGTATGGACCGAGAGGCTCGTGAGGAGATGCTCAAGGGACAGTCCTTTGATGAAAACACGCCGTATGACCGTCTGGACACGTTAATGCATGACATCCGATCGAATGTGCAAGTTCCGGAGTCACCTCCGCCAGAGTACCGCCTGGCACAGGCTCTCCTGGACGACTACACTCTTGGTCAGTGGGAGCATCTAGCCGCCGTCATTCGCGAGCACGGGCTGGTCGGGAAGGTGTCCCCGTCTCGTCTTGCAGTCTTGCGGTATACCGCGTTGAGAGCTTATGAAAATGGAGGGACTCTAGGGCTGCTACCAGATATGGCAGTTCCAAAATGGGTAAATGAGGGGAACGTTGTTGGGATCAGAGTCAATGACGTGGCACCCAAGGCCCTGTTCCCATCCGGATCTCCGGAGTTCGTCAACCAGTCAGTGGTGAAGGACGCGATCATTCGTGGCATAGTGGCTGCCGTCCCGGGGCTGGCACAGGATCATGCTTATGATAGGAGCTTAATGGATAGTGAGATACAGATCGATGGGAACACGAAGGAGCTTGTCGGGCTCCTGAGTGTCACGGTAGTTATTCCGACTGGCTCGAGTGACTCGAGAAGCTGGGTTACAGATCTTCTCACGGGTAAGTTGCAGATCTGGCCGGGCTCATATGTTACATTGGACCCTGTTGGCCCCTTCGCGGAGATCACACCATCTGCTCGCGACAACATCCTTGTTAAAGCAATCGGTGTAGCGCTGGACGTGCCCTATCTCTGTTTTCTGAAGCTCCTTAACACTGCCTTCAGCAGGGCCTATAACACCCAATTTTCGTTGGTCCGGTACACTACCTCTAAGTCTACAGGGAAAGGCAAGGACAGGGTGGTGCAGTCTTTTGGGCCCGAGGCGGAGGAATCGAGCTTGAGAGTTGGTCTGTCGGTGCTGGCGATCATCATGACTGGTCGGTCGGCAGCACGAGTAACACTGGCGCTGGGTCCGGTCGAACTTAGCATCGACTGTTCGCAATGTCCGCACCACGTTCTGAAGGAGCTGGTGGGTCCAGGTGCCGAACCCCCGTTCCTTCAGATCGGGCAGGGTGGACCGCAGAGTCCCATGATTATGTTTGCACCACTTCCGAAGGACTGGTTGGCTAAGTTAGTGGGTCGGAACAAGGCCAAGAGGTTCGACGAACTGTTGGCTATTAAAAGATGCTGTCAGCAGCATCTGGGGGTGTTGGATGTTGGCTTTGTTGGCAAGCGGGAGAAGAGTCAGGACGCCTTCGCCCTAGTGCTGGAATTTCGAGTTGTTGACCAGGCTAGACAATTTTATACGGCTCTCAGCCCTGGCGGGGAAGCGTTCCATGCAGACGTAATCGCCGTCTTCCAGAAAGTCTTTGCTGGTGTGATAACACGGGACATGGTGTACAGCTGCTTGGTACCCCATGAGGCTCTGACTCGACTCGGTGAAAAGGACCTCAAAGCGTTGCTGGCTAAGGCTCGTCAGTCGGGGCCGGATAACCCGCCCCAGGCTTAGCATCAACCACATTTCCCGGTTGATGCAGCCGTCGTCTCGCAAAGACTCGGCTCAAGTCAAAGTTTAGCAAACCCCCTTCTTCTTCTCGCATGCCGGCGCCCTTGCGCTCTACCCCTCCTCCCGTCGCAGCTTCCTCCGACGGGAGGGGGGCCCAGGCTGAGTCAGCCCTTCCTCCTTCTTCGCCCCCAGGCCTCCCTTTCCCCTCCCCTGCCGCCGACCCCCATCACACCTCATACCAGCCTCCCTCCCAACCCCTCCCCCTGCATCCCAACCCGTCTTCACCCGCTCCTCCCCCTGTCCTTCGTCGCTCCTTGCGCATTCGCGCATCTGCCTCGCTGTCAGCCCCTGCTACTGGACCCAGGACGGTTGATACCATCCTGGTCTACTGCCTAGGCAGCCTCTCTAGGGAGGACAGTGCGCGTGTCAGCGAAGCGGTGGAGTTATTTCACAGTAACTCGATCATACAGCGGGAGTGTCGGCAGGTGATGGAGAATGCAGCGCGGTTCCTGACTCATACCAAGACCTCTGGTCTTGGCAGTGGGTACAAGGCCAGCTGCGAAATCCCTGCCAACACTAGAATCGCAGTATATACGGGAACGATCAAGCGGGCTGACACCCGCTTGGGAGATCACGACATAGCTTTAGGTGAACACTTCGCGTCTGTCCCTCTGGTGATCGATGGGGCCCCTCCGTTGAAGGCAGAGGACGCACCGCCACCTGGGCTCATGCAGTTGGTGAACCACGCCTGCCTGGTGCAGGAGTGGTCCATCCCGATGAGTCTGCCACGGGCTAACTGCCTGGTGGACGACGCGGCCGACCTCACATGCGTACTCTCAGGACTCCCACTGATAGTTCTCCGCACAGCTCGAGTCATCCGAGCGGGGGAGGAGCTTCTCTTTTCCTACCAGCTCAGAGTGTCGGCGACGTCATTCTGGCGGGAAGAATCGAGTTTGCCGCCTCCCGCACGCGGATGGACACGGGTGCGGTGCCTCTGCCAGGCGCCAGCCGCTTGTCCAAATAAGCTAGCACGTAATGAGCGACGACAGACACGGAAGCGATGCCGTGCGGAGGCGAAGGGGCTCCCCTCACGCCCTCCTTCCCCACTACACCTTTCCCCTCTGTCCCCTTCGTCCCCTCCTCCGCTCTGTCCCCCTCTCCCTCCCCCGCACTCCCCCTCTCTCCCCTCCACCTCCTCTCTGCCCCCCCTTCCGCCTTCCTCCCTCCCCTCCCTCCCCTCCTTCCGACAGCGACCTCTTGCCCACTACTTTTCTGCTCTCAACCGCCCCATTCCATTCGATCCTGAACCCTCCTCTCTTGGCTCCCCGAGAGTGGAGGAACCAGCAGGTAAGGTGCAGGAGATGGAGGCCAGCAGGGAGACACGCAGGGAGACTAGCATACGAGGAGGGGCGGCGGCTGGAGAGGCCGCAGGGAGGGAAGAGGTGGGAGGAGGGGGACCTTCTCCTCCCGCTTCCACTCACCAATCCGCCCCTACCCTCTTCTCAACTGTAGTGTGTTTGAATGTTGGGCCAATCGGCCTAGTGGAGGCTTTGCCACAGCTAGTTGGTCATTTCAAGGACCTGCCAGCGGTAGTGATGCTTCAGGAGTGCCGCCTACCGCGACACTCCCTCGCTGCGCTGAAGCGAGAGGCGCATCGCCTGCTCCCTGCTTACTGCGTCATGGCAGTGCGTCGGGAGTCCGTTCGGCCGGATGACCGCACGGCTCTCATTCAGGTTGTGACGATGGTTCACGTCCATTTAGGTACTAGAGCATCGCTCTTGGACGTGAAGCAGCAGTACGCCTCGGTTGCCGACACGGCACCAGACGTGCTGCTCAGAACGCATTTCATCCGGCTGGTAGAACCGCGCACAAATGTCTCGCTTCTACTTGCCAACGTGTATCAGTATCAAGCAGGGGAGCCTCTTCAGCAGGCAGCCTGCTTGAGCCTAATTACAGCAGTCTTCACCCGGTGGCAGGAGCAATCTGATTGCACCCTGGCGGGTGGGGACTGGAACGCCTCTGTCTGCCCAAGAGTTGGCTACGCCGACTCGGAGCGGATCCGTCATGCGGATGGTCGCTTACGAGCCTGGAGCGCTGCGTCGGGCCTTGAGTGCTGTGCACCGGAGGCTCCGACCTGGCACAGCTTCAATGATACGCGCCGTGCGGTCCTCGACTGCTTCTTTCACAAGTCGAGGGCCAACCGACCGTGTTTAGAAGGCGCGTCCACGTTTCTCAGCGCAGATCCGCGCCATGATCACTGTGGCGTGAGGGCTACGCTGAGTGTGGCTGGAATAGGACCCATGCCCTCGTTGGAGGCGCTCCGCAGGCCTCTTCGCCTCAAAATGAAGAACTGGGTGTCGCGCCGGGACGAGTGGCGGGAGAGAGTGACGCAGGCGCTCCAGACTGCCGGGCCGGTGGCGGACGAAGACTGCTTTGGTCAGCTAGAACGTATGCGCAGGGTGTCGGTTAACTGCGCAAGAACTGTCCTGGGGGTGACGGGTGGCGACATCCGGCCTATTGCCCCGCGTCAGTCTCCAGAGTTCAGGAAACTGCGTGCACAGCTCTCCCTGCTCCAAGTGGTGCGCAGGGAGATCTACCAGCGGCAGCTGGCTGGAGCGGAGCAGGGCCGGCCGTCCAGGGCAATGCGTAAGGCATGGGACAGGGGCTTGTACCCTGAGCCGGCGACGTTTGCGGCGCTGTCGGCGCTGTGGACACCGCAGTTTGCAGCGTGGACAGAATCATGGTGCAGGTACCTGCGACAACGGATTCACACTCTGACTGAGCAGCTGCAGGAACTTCGAAAAGACGAACTAACTCAACAAATGGCGCGGGCCCGCAGTGCGGCGATCAGCCGGTTCTGGACGAACGGAGAGCTAAAGCGGATGTTGCATCCTAACCCGCCGGGCCTCCACACGCCGCAGATCAGCACAGCATATCCGGAGGCTGTGCTCATTTCTGGGGCTGCGTCCGTGCTTCGGCACCTGGCGAGCGAGCTTAGTTTGCTCCCATTTCCTGTCCGGGCGTCAGCTGGGACTCTATCGGTTCAAGGGCTTGGCCCATCGAGCCTCTATAGGGTCTTGGATCTGGTTTCCGACAAGGACCTTACTATCGAGCTATCTTGCCGAACCCGCGTTGTCACTAGCGTGGAGGATCGGCTCGGTGCGTTTGAAGTGGCTCTCGCGGCAGAGGCGGCGGCAACCAAGGCTAGATGCCCCCGGTGTCTTGGCTCTGGTTGCTTCTTGCCGGTGCCCACGCTGCGTGCGGGCTCCCGCACGGTGAGCACCTGGTGCAGAACCTGCTCTGCATACAGGGAGCCGGTCATTGACCCGCTGCTGTGGGCCGACATCCCCTTCTGCCTGAGCGGTATCCCTCGCGTCCCGCCGGATTCGGGCGAGACACTGAGGGGTCCCATCACAGAAGATGATTTTCAGTATTTTGTTGGACAGCTGCCCAACAACAAGGCGTCTCCGGACATGCTCTGTAATGAGCTTGTCCGTCATGCGCCAGAGGAGTTCAAAGAGACGATTCTGCTCTGCCTGAATCGTATCTTGGTTGAAGGGGCTGCGCTGCCCGCGTCGTGGAAAGGGGGGCTCATTCGCTTCCTTTTCAAGAAGGGCGATGTTCAAGACATCGCTTGTTACCGACCCGTCTGCCTCCTCGACACGATCTACAAGATCCTGTCTGCGGTCCTGACGGACCGCCTGTACCGCCTTTGCGAGCGGCACGGCCTGCTCGACCCCTCACAGGAGGGGTTTCGACGGCTGCACAGCACGCAGAGACAAGTGCAGTCGCTCCACTGGGCGTGGGAGGAGGCGGCAGAGCAGAAGAAATCGCTGTATGTGGCGTACCTCGATTTTGAGTGGGCTTTCAACTCTATCGACCTTGAGGCCTTGTGGCGGTGGTTGGAGGAGTTGAATGTCCCAGATGTGGATCTGCTCCGGAGGCTTTATGCTGGGGCGTATTATGAGGCGGATCTTCCTTATGGTAGGTCAGCTCCCATCTTCCTTCTCCGGGGCAAAAAGCAGGGGGATAAACCCTCTCCCCTGCTCTTTGGTCTGATCTTTAATTGTCTTCTATTAGCGCTGCTGGCCACTGGGGTGGGGCACAACACCATCTCGGGGTTGCGTGCTCCATCCCGTGGATTCGCAGATGACTTGGCCCTGACCACTGAGCTCGCATCGGGCATGTCACGCCTTCTTGAGGTGGTGGCTGCCTTCTGTGCGTGGACCGGTGCAAGAGTCAAACTTAGCAAGTCAGTCATTACTGCCTACGACTACCAGCAGAGGCGTGAGCTGCCTACTGACACCATACTGTATCGGGGAAGTCCTCTTGTCCACCTCCCGGCGGACAAGAGCTTCCCGTATCTTGGTGTCCGGGCGAGCCTCGTCTCGAGCGGTAGTAAGAGGCGGGCGGGACCAATCCTGGCAGCGGAGAAGGAGCATGTCCTTGCCGCCACCAAGGAGCTGGCTGAGATAGCTAGAGAGCACTCTAGCCGGTACTTGCTGAGTCAGATGGTGCCAGCCATGCACATGGTTGCTACCGCCCGATTCAGATACTCTGCTCCGTTGGTCCCTTGGACTGACGCTGAGCTGAATGAAGTGCACCGCGCGTGGCTGCGGGTCGATCGTGCGTCGTGGCGCCTTCCGCCAGGATACCCCTCGGCCCCGCTCCTGCTCCCTGAGGAGAATGGGGGCTGTGCCACCGCGCACCCTCGGGTGCTGCTCATACAGGCGCTGGCGACACATATTGAGCAGCTGGTGGCCCTGCCCGATCAGCTTCGGGCGGACACCATTGCTCGATACCACAAGCTGTGCGACTCCTGCGGGTGTCACACCCCAAGAGAACTCGCAGCGGCACTTGCGGAGGAGGGATCTCCGCGTAAGTGCCCCATCGCGCGCTTCTTGCGCGCTTGTGGTCAACTTGGGGTGCGGATCCGCCTCCCAACGTGCCTTTCCTTGGGAAAGACTGAGCGGGAGACGAGCTGGCACTGTCTTTTGTCCCACTTGCGCCAGCTGGCCTCGTCTGCAGAGGCGGATGATCAACTGAGACAGGACGTCGCGTGCGTGGCTGCGTCCTGGGGGGCCATACGGCGCCGCTTCCGACGTAGAGGTGTTCGCATGCCAAGGCAACTCGTCGTTGCAGCTCTCAGCAACCGACCTGCTACCTGGACTGTGCCAGAGTCCCTCAGTCGGAACCCGCGCTGGTTGGGTGCTTTTAGGCGAGCCCTCGCCCGACTAGACCCTGGCCCCATCTTCCCTCGACTTGATCGTGGAGAGGGGGTCAGGGCAGTCTCGAACGACCAAGCGCTGGTGCAGGCGACGCTTGCCGGCCTGGGAGCCGGACATGCCACGCGAGCGGCCCTCTTTAATGACCCTCGGTGGGACTCGGTGCGCAGCTCCTGTCCTCTGGCGTGCTGGCAGCAGCAGCTGGGTCGCCTGGGTGTGGTTGTGCCTCGTCCTGAGGGCGCGGCATGTCCACGACGGAGCAGAGCTCCTGTCGAAGATTTGCTGACCCTTGGTAGGTGCACAGACACTTCTGTGGCCCTGCTCCGGCGGCTATGCCGCTGGCTGGCCCCGAGCCTGTGCTCTGTTGCGACGGACATACCGGACGGTGGCCCTCTAACCTGGGCGCCTGTTCGGCTAAGCACGGAAAGAATAACATTCACCCTTGATGATCAGACGGCAGGAGTGGTGGTGGTTGGCGACTACATTGCGCGCACGAAAGATGGTCTCGTGCAGGTCGTGAGGTCCGATGGATATCAGGTGGGCACGGTGCACCAGGGCCGCTGGGCCCTGCTTGCAGGTGCTTATGGGGCGGAGGCGGTGTGCTGCACGCTGCAGGGATGGATACCGCAGGTGGAGTCGGACGAGCGACGGCAGGGAGTAGGCTCCCAGCAATTCTACAATGGGCTACAGGGTGTCTTGCAGGCGGAGATAGTTGTGGGCTGCCACCCGCTGGTGGCACCGGCGGTCTTCCCTGCGTCATTTCGGAACTGGACTGGTCTTGAGGGCTGGGGACAGGAGCTGTTGGGCCCGACACTGAAAAGAGTGCTGTATGTGCTGCTGGCTCTGACACCGCAGGAGCAGCTCGAGTTGTGTCGAGGGCTTTCCAGCGATGGTGTGTGGTTTGCACTCACCTGCAAGTCCAACCTTGACACTGCGCTCGCGGACCGGCTCCGCAGCTTGGGAAGCGTGGTGAAAGTCTTCCGCAGGGGTACCCTAGCGGCTGCCTGCAAAGGTAGCTGGAGGACAGGGGAACTGCGGGCAACGAAGCTTAGAGCAGGATGGACGCTGTGGGGCAGCCGCAATGCTGCTGGCTCCCCACAGCTGCGGAGGGAGCTCCAGCGTCAGTTAGACATGATACTGCTCACGAGGGACGGTGTGACGCCGCTCGACCCTCTCAGTCCCTCGGCGAAGGAGGCGACCTTGGGTCCTGCCGGCGCCGCCTACGGGCTCTCTGGTATAACAGTTGGCGTAGATGGCAGCTGCAAAGGAGATGGTGCCATGGGGGCAGCGATGGTACCCATGGGGAATAGGATACAGGCAAGGAGTGCTGCAGTCTTTGGTTCGGCGTCATCGATCCGACCTGAACTTACGGGTATCACCATGGCGCTGGAGGAGTGTCCGGAAGGTGAGGACCTCAACATTCTCACGGACAGTCTCAGCGCCATGTTGCTGTTGAAGAACCTTCAGAGGAAAGATTTCCCTCTATCGCTCTACCGGCACCCGGTGAGACAGCTCTTGATCTATGCCGTGCAGCTGCTTAACGGGCGTGTAGCAGTGGGATCAGTAACTAGGTTCCTGAAGGTCAAGTCGCACAGAGCGGAGCCGCTCAACACTGCGGCAGATGCGAGCGCGTCTGCAGCAGCTGAGCTGGACCCTACTCGGCCGGTTGACCTTGACCCGGAGGCCGTGTATTTCTACTTTCGTGACACGCCGGTAGAGTGGGATGCACGTCTGAAGGCGCATCTAGTGCAGGTAGCTGCCTCGCAGAGAAGAGAGGCACTGCGTCAGTCATCAGCCTCTGGGTCATTGTCACTCACCGCCTCCTGGATGCTACGGCCGCTCCAGGGCCGGGGCACGCTGGGGGCGGTGCTGCATGCCCTGAAGCCCTGGGCCGTGAAGCGGCGGATCCTTCAGACCGTAGGGAACACGTTTCCCTGCAATGCTGTGCTGCACAGGTGGCAGCGGACCACGTCGGCGGGCTGCCTTCTCTGCGGACACCCAGCAGAGACGGTGGCGCACATACAGTGCATGTGTCCTGCACTCAAGGAGGCGAGAATCCGCGCGCACCATAACCTGGCCGACATGCTGTGGCAGCGCGTGGAACGGCTGCAGTCCAAGTGGCAGGTGGTTCGGGAGCTAACTGTGTCCGGCCTGCTGGGCCTTTCTGCGCCTGTGGACCGGCGCGATGAGTGGTGCAGGGTCTGGGATATGCTGACGGAGGAGGATCTCGACGTCACAGGAGACCCAGTTTTTCTTGCAGGCCTGCTGCGCAAGCGTCCTGACGCGATGGCAGTGCACTGGTCAGGTAGAGTACTACTCCTTCTCGAATTCACCAGGGCAGGCGACGGGAGAGAGGACTGGCACACTATAACTGACACCTACAAACTACAACGTTATCAATCTGTGCAGGGGACCCTGGCTCGGCACCTCCCCGGATGGTCAGTTGAAACACTGACCTTCACAATCGGGACCAGGGGCTCCTACTCGGAGCCCGTATGGCAGGCCAACCTGAAGCGCCTGGGCCTGTCGCAGGCGGAGTCAGCTGTTCTAATGCGGGATCTGGTGACCCTGTGTCTACAGGAGCTGGAGGGGCTCTTCAGGTGCAGATCTGCAGCTCTACAGGCTCGTCATGCAAGTGGGAAGTGAACTGCTTCAGGGGTTTCTGCGACCCCGGGGTGGACAGGTCGAGGCGGATAAGCTGCAGGGGGGAGTCACACTGCAGCAGCACTTGACTCTGATGTCAGGCCGTCATTGTTGGCAGGGATCGTTTCTTCGGAGCGCAAGAGTTCTTGTAGGGTTGTTGTCGTGTCTGTCACCGGGGTGCTTGGCAGTTGTCGGGAAGGAGATGATACCACACCAGCTGGCAGGGGAGAGGCTGCTGAAGGGTGGTCTGCGCGCGCAATGGGGCCTGAAACTGGCGACGGAGAGACGAGTTCACAGACGGCGACTCTTGCTGGGAAGGCCATCATGGGAATTAAAAAAAAAAAGGCACACGGCCCGCAACAAAGATTGTATAGGTGATTCCGAGTCAGGCCCGGAGTGGCCCGGCAGGGGACTCTGGACCACGCCGCGGGCACTGACGCGGCCGACAGCGGCCGGTCTACTCCTCTTGGTGTCTCTAGCCGTTGCTTCTGGCGTAATGGGCTTGGAATTTTCAGGCGACTCCGGACACGAGCAGTGGGCTGAACTGGTTACTGGTAGCAGTGGTTGGTCGGCACGTGGATGGCTGTGGGCCGCGAAGGAGCGGACGGTGACTCTGACGCGCTGGCTCGGACCGGGGGGACGGGCGGCGGGACGTGAGCTTCCGCACTACATGCCTCTTACCGTCGCTCCCGGGCCGTCCCGTGGATGGCGGCGGGGGGGCTGGCTGCAAGACGTGGACCAACCCTCACGGTGCCTCTTGCTACAGCTCACTGTTATTTATGCCCCTGCCGCCTGCTTTGCTGCTTTTGCTTATGCTGCCGCCGCCGCTGCTGCTGCTGCGTTGCGCTCGTTGCTTGTGCAGAAGCTGTGTTGCTGCCACCGCCTTTGTTGTCGCCACTGCTGCCCTTGTTGCTGTCCTTGCTGCTGTTCTACCATCGTTGCCTGCAGCGTTGCTACCACTGCTGCCTCGCTTCCATCTGCACCACCACGGCTGCCGGTGTTGCTGTTCCTGTGGCGTGTGCTGCTATTGCTGCGTGTGTTCCCACCCCCACTGTCCCTGCTGCAATTGCTGCTCCTGTTGCTGCCATCGCTGCCTATGCTGCTGTCTCTGTTGCGCGTGCCCCTGCTGCCTGTGTTGCTGCTGCCGCCGCCGCCGCAGCCATCACTGCTGCTGCTGCTGCGCGCTCGCTGTTTAGACAAAAGCTGCTGCTCTTGCTGTGTGCGGTGCTGCCACTGCGGCAGTTGCTGCCAATGCGGATGTTGGAGCTGCTCATGTCGCTGCTGCTGCTTCCCTTGCCGCTGCCTGAGCTGTGATTGCTGTGGCTGCTGCTGCCATGGCCGATCATGTTGCTGCCACTGCTACTGCTGCCTATGTTGTTGCTGCTGCTGCTGCTGCGCCCCGCCGCCGCCGCCGCCGCCGCCGCCGCCGCCGCCGCCGCCGCCGCCGCCGCCGCCGCCGCCGCCGCCGCCGC
>Ga0214201_1000421_pt1 | contig 14875 bp, 16 predicted proteins | sample TroBogEpilimnion_32_FD_153039 | JGI IMG/M metagenome (GOLD analysis project Ga0214201, IMG submission 153039) | Freshwater microbial communities from Trout Bog Lake, WI - 29MAY2009 epilimnion | ecosystem: Environmental > Aquatic > Freshwater > Lake > Epilimnion/Euphotic zone | place: Trout Bog...
GTCGCGGCGCAGGTGGAACCCCAACTGCTTCAGCAATTCTTGGTGATTTAGTCGCAGTAGCTCGTAATCGAAACGAAGGCAGTCTTGGGCCTACAGAAACTGATTACGCAGACCTTGATATTGCCCCGATTGGAGTTAGCCGTACTCGTTATTTGATCCGCATGGATGTTGCAGACGTTCCGGGCGTACTTGCATCTGTGGCCAGCACCGTTGCTAAAAATAATGTTTCGATTTTGACAGTGCGACAAGAAGGTCGTGGAGCCGATGCCGAACTCGTTGTGCTGACCCACGTTGCTACCGAATCGGCGCTAGCGAACACCTTAAAAGATTTGCAGCACCTCGATGTAGTCAAGCAAGTGGTCAGCATGATTCGCGTCGAAGGGTTGATGTAATGAGTATTTTTAGAAAGAAATCTAGTGGCGCACATCAATGGCGTGGGGTTATTGATGAATATCGTGATCGCCTTCCGGTTTCCGCAAAGACTCCGGTCATCTCATTGCGCGAAGGTGGCACACCGCTAGTTTCTGCAGCAGTGCTCTCCGACATGTTAGGTAACGATGTCTGGCTTAAAGTCGAAGGTGTTAATCCAACGGGATCTTTCAAGGATCGCGGAATGACAATGGCGATTTCTAAGGCGGCAGAAGATGGTGCGAAAGCGGTAATCTGCGCTTCAACGGGTAATACATCTGCCAGCGCAGCAGCGTATGCAACTAAAGCCGGAATGACACCGGTTGTTCTTGTTCCTCAGGGAAAGATCGCGATGGGTAAGTTGGCTCAAGCAATTGCCCACGGTGCAAATCTTCTGCAAGTAGATGGAAATTTCGATGATTGTTTGACTTTGGCTCGTGACTTGGCCTCCAACTATCCAGTTGCGCTGGTTAATTCTGTTAATCCTTACCGGATCGAAGGTCAGAAGACTGCCGCATTCGAAATCGTTGACATGCTTGGTGATGCACCGGATTATCACGTCTTGCCAGTTGGTAATGCCGGAAATATTACGGCGTACTGGAAAGGATATAACGAGTACTACAAAGATCATGTTTCCACTAAGTTGCCAAAGATGTGGGGATTCCAGGCCGCTGGTTCTGCACCGATTGTTCGTGGCGAGATCGTTACTAATCCAGAAACGATTGCAACGGCGATCCGGATCGGTAACCCAGCTTCATGGGAACAAGCTATTGAAGCAAGAGATACTTCTGGCGGGTTAATTGACTCCGTTACAGATGAAGAAATTTTAAGTGCTTATCGATTGGTAGCGGCAAAAGAGGGCATATTTGTCGAACCTTCGAGCGCCGCTGGGATCGCAGGGTTAATGAAGAAGAAGTCGCAAGGATTACTTCCTCAAGGTAAAAAGATTGTTATCACTGTTACTGGTAATGGCTTAAAGGATGTTCAGTGGATATTGGATGGCGCCGCTGCGCCAACGGTAATACCTGTTGATCTTGCTAGAGCAGCAGCCGCAATGGGCCTTAAGTAACGGAGGCAAAATATAGTGTCTACCAATCGCCTCACCTTCAAAGCAACGCTTGCACAGGTAAGCGTACCTGCAACAAGTGCAAATTTAGGTTCTGGCTTTGACACATTTGGGTTAGCCCTCGGCATTCGAGATCGTTATGCAGCACAGATATTAGATGATGCAGTTTTTGATGTGGATGTTAGCGGTGAAGGTGCAGATGAAGTTAAGAAAGATAAGAATAATTTAGTTATTAAATCGATGTTACGTGGATTTGAATTTATGGGCCAAAAGCCCCGTGGTATCGCATTACGCGCTCTTAATGTGACACCTCATGGCCGTGGCCTGGGTTCTTCTGCATCTGCAATCGTTGGTGGATTGGCGCTTGCTCGCGAATTAGTTTTGGGTGGCGAACAGTTCATGTCCACCGAAGAGATGATGGCAATTGCAACCGAATTAGAAGGACATCCTGACAACGTTGCCGCCGCGATTCATGGTGGTGCGACGATTGCATGGACCGAGAACATCTATGGAGTACAGACCGGGCGTAGTGTTTCGATTCCCGTGAATGCCGATATCAGAGCAATCCTCTTTATTCCGCAAGCGCACCTTTCTACATCTAAAGCACGCAAACTTTTACCAGAGTCGATTCCACACAAAGATGCAGTTTTGAACTCCTCACATACAGCGCTTCTTCCGATAGCGCTATCAACACACCCAGATTTATTATTGACCGCTACCGAAGATTTCTTGCACCAGTCATATCGTGCAGAGGCATTTCCAAAGTCGATGTCTTTGGTTGAAAAATTGCGGGCCGCTGGTGTGGCAGCAACTATTTCAGGAGCAGGTCCATCAGTCCTAGTTCTCCATACCTATGGCGAAAATGAAGCCTCAGAAATCATGAAGGCCGGGGGAGCAGCCTTTGAAGCTCGAGCCGTCGAGATCTCTCGTTTAGGCGTGGAATAGCCGAACTTCGAGCGTAAAGTTGCCATTTGGATTGGTTCCCGTGCTTATCCTGTGATAGTTTTCGGTTATCGGCAGACCGCGCAAGATGGCGGAAGTTTTACCGATAAGCGAATCTCTTAAAAATCGCAATAAAACCAATAAATTCTCGTTGTGCTAGATATTGGCCAACAGATAAAAATAATAGAAAACGGAACTCAATAATACTAATGAGCGAAACAACAATTACGCGCCCAGCTAAGGCTGCCGGCGAACTCTCTGGGATGCTACTTCCAGAGTTAAAGAAAGTCGCAGGTTCACTCGGTATCGACGGTGCTGCGAAGATGAGCAAGGCCGATTTAGTCCAATCAATCGCGGATCTACAGGCAGCTAATCGTGATGCCGCAAAAGCCGAACGCGAAGCTCGTCGTGCAGAACGACAAGAAGCTCGCAACAAGAAGAACAACAATAAGCCCGCCAAGAATTCCAATCGAGCATCAGATGATGATTCTGAAGATGATGGCGATGACCCACAAAATTCAGATGCACCAGAACAAGAGTCAAATGCGGGGAGCGAAAGCTCTGAATCGCAACGACGCGATTTTAATGATCGAAATGGTGGTGGTGACCGCAACAACAGTGGTCGTGATCGTCATGGTCGTCGCAACGACCGCGGTGATCGCAATGACCGCGGTGGAAGTCGTTTCCGTGATCGTGGCGAACGCGGCGAACGCCAAGAGCGCGAAATTCAGCTTTCTGAAGATGATGTCTTGGTACCAGTTGGTGGATTGCTAGATATCTTGGATTCTTATGCCTTTATCCGCACTCAGGGATATTTGGCTGGACCGAACGATGTTTATGTTTCATTACAACAAATTCGCCGTAACGGATTGCGTAAAGGTGACGTAATTACTGGTCAGGTTCGTCAAGCACGCGAAGGTGAACGTAAAGAGAAGTTCAACGCTTTGGTCCGTCTTGATACGGTAAATGGTCTAGAGCCAGAAGCTGCGCGAGATCGCGTGGATTTTGCGAAACTGGTCCCGTTGTACCCACAAGAGCGACTACGCCTTGAAACCGAACCCAACATTTTAACGACTCGTGTAATTGACTTGGTATCACCGATTGGTAAGGGGCAGCGTGGATTGATCGTCTCGCCACCTAAAGCTGGTAAGACGATGGTTTTGCAAGCGATTGCGAACGCGATCACCACCAACAATCCAGAAGTGCATCTAATGGTAGTTCTGGTTGATGAGCGTCCTGAAGAAGTGACTGACATGCAGCGCAGCGTTAAGGGCGAAGTCATTGCTTCGACTTTTGACCGCCCAGCGGATGATCACACCAGCGTTGCCGAACTTGCGATCGAACGCGCAAAGCGTCTGGTTGAAATGGGTCACGACGTTGTAGTTCTTTTAGATTCGATTACCCGATTGGGTCGTGCGTACAACATCTCTGCCCCAGCTTCAGGACGTATCTTGTCCGGTGGTGTGGATTCAGCTGCGTTGTATCCACCAAAGAAGTTTTTTGGTGCGGCTCGTAACATTGAGAACGGCGGATCACTTACCATTCTTGCAACAGCACTTGTGGAAACTGGCTCTAAGATGGACGAAGTTATTTTCGAAGAGTTTAAGGGCACCGGAAACATGGAGCTTAAGCTTGATCGTCGTTTCGCTGATAAGCGCATCTTCCCTGCCGTGGATATCGATGCCTCTGGAACTCGTAAGGAAGAAATCCTTATGGGCAAGGAAGAGCTCAATATTGTCTGGCGTCTGCGTCGCGTGCTTCACGCGCTTGAATCACAGCAGGCTCTGGAATTATTGCTCGAAAAGATGAAGGGCACAAAGTCCAATGTTGAATTCTTGATTCAAATCCAGAAGACGACTATTAGCGAAAATGAGAATTCTTCATCTTCAACAGTTAACGGGAACTAGCAAACCTTAATTAAGGCCGGCAGCCCACGGCCTTTACATATTGTTTGCGATTTAATTTGTAAAGAACAACAGCTTCTGGGTTGCTCTTGAATAAGTCGAATCGCCAATGTCCATTTTGGTAGCGCCAGTAGTCCACTAGTTTTGCTTGATCGATTAAATAATGCACTTGCCAAAATTTATTTGCTCCGGGTGTGATTTCTCTGATGAGGGCGGGTCCTGGATTTGTAGGGCAAAGTTGATGGCGATAAATATATTCAGCGCGAGAAATTAACTTTTGACTCGCCGCATCCCACATGTCATATACAGGCCCAACATTATTTTTTGAGTAGTTGTGATTAAAAGTGATGGCGTCTTGGCGCAACTGGGCGCTGGTCGTTGGCTCCGACGCAAAACTGGTTGTAGTGCCAAGGCACAATAACAATCCAACGGGAGCCGCCCACTTCAGGTTCATGATTCCATTTTATTCGATTAATTCAACCTGATTCTTAGTTTATAAAGGTCTATAACTGTTTATAAAGGTCTATAACTGTTTATAAAGGTTTATAAAGGATGGGGATGGTTCTATCTAAAATCCTCAGGCTCAAATTCAAAGCGATCAAACTTCGTCTCAAACTCAGTCGACTGCTTTGTCTAGCTATATTGCCAAGTTGAATACTCAAGTGGCGGTCTATGTAGCGCTCGCAAATCAAGAAATTGCAAACTATAACGCCAGCGTGCAGGCCGCCGCCGCCAAGATATTAGCTGATGCAAAGGCATCCGCCGCTGCAATTGTTGCCTCTCCGGCTCCAACAGTAACCGTAACCGTCACAGCTTCTCCTGCTGCACCAGGTTTAGTATTTAAAACTGGGGTAGTAATTAAAAAAACCTTTACATGTGTAAAAACAGTCTCGGGTGTTACTACTAAAAAGGTAGTTAAAGCGGTAAAAATTAAGTGCCCTGCCGGGTTTACTTTGCTAAAGAAATAGCGAGCATTATTTAATAAGTATCGCTAAATTCGCTTGTGTTTCGGTGAAAGCATCAATGAGCAGTTGCACGTCGACGTGCCATGAACCAGCGGCTGGCAACAACAGGACTGATGAATAGTTATTTTTCGAACCGGTCAGAGTGACTTGAATGTCGGTTAAATTGAGCTTCGCGTTTGAAAAATAAAGGAAGATGGATTTTGCCGATTGAACTTTAGGACCATTTAACCTAATAGAAATTTTCGATGGAGTACCCAGCCGCAGATTACCAATTTCGAGAACTCCAGTCAGCCCGTCATCAAAGGTTAGGGGTATTTCGTATTTAGATTGAGCCAATTGAGACCCACTTGAGTTCACTGCCGAAGTACCTTGTAAAGAGAGAATTTTAGGTGGGCTAAAAGAGACCATGAGCATGGTCAATACAAGTATTGCTGCGATTGCCCCTACTTCGATTTTTAAGGAGCGTCGAAAATTAAATTCAGATTCGCGGGCGATCTTTATTCCTGCAAAGTGGTGATATGCACCGATTGCTAGAGCACACATTACACATACCAATTTAATTGCCAAGAAAAGAGTCCAATAAGTGCGTGTTAAATCATGGACTGGTAGAGCTAAAAAGAATGTAAGACTTGTAGCCAAAGGTATGAGTAAGGCAATGCTCACGGTACTGATCTTGCGCGTGATGACGTATTGCTCTCTGGTTCGTGCTAACAGTAAGGCTGTTACGGAACCGGTCCACAGTATGGCAAAAAATAAGTGTCCTGCGGCTATGTATTTAAGAGTGGCAGGGTGTCTAACGTCTAGAGCGTGACCTTCAAAAAATTCCTGAGAGCCAAAAAGTAGTGCAATTAGTGCCAGTTGTAATGCCCGCAAAGGGGTTGGAGTTGCAATGAACTTCTCTTTTATCCCGACTCGTTCTGCTTTGTTGCCGAAAAGCCATCGAAGTGAAGTCGACAGTAATAGCGCAAAGACGATGATGGACAAGAGCGAGATTCTCGATGTCCCAGAATCTAAGTAAGATCGAGGCAAAATAGAAGACAGGAGCATAATTCGTATACCCGAAACCACAATCAATATGAAAGCCGTTGGTATAAATATAAAAAATTGCCCCGCCAGAAGTGAACCAAAGCTAAGAATCATGAGTAGCCAAAAAAGAATTTGTAAAATTTTGTCAGGATAAGAAATTAGTCCAGAGCTGGTTATCTTTGTGGGTTTTTGATTAATTCCAAATGAATACGCTCCACCAACTAAGTGGCTATCTCGACTCACGGCCCGCCATGAGACAATATAAGAACCTGCAGGAAGCCGAGTTTCTGGCTTTAGAGTAACCGTGCCACGATTCTTTGCCGCATCAAACTCATAACTGTAATTCGATGCTACGCGATGGCCGGTGGAATCAGCAAGCACTATCTCATCTGAATTGGTTCTGACATCCTCACCCCAATTAAGCACGATCGTTGTTGGTGCAGTAGTAAGAATGGTATTTGCATCTGGATAGGTCGAAATTAGTTGAGCGTGAGCAAAAGCATTGGCTGGAAATAAGAATAAAGATATGAATAAAAGGATTGTGGTGGATGCCGTAGTGACAAGGGCTCGTTTCCGCCAGTGGAATTTAGCGTTCAATGGTTCATTTCAGATTTAATACTGGTACTGGCGTCGCAGATTCGGCCGGGTCTGATCCGTCTGCCGGACGGGGTTGGATCCAACTTACCGAAATGCCGCCATTGCAATACTGCACGGCTGGGAATTTAAGTTGAACACCAGCTTTACCAGTGGGCGTCACTGTAAATTTAATATCAATAGCGTTCTTTCCGCCATCAGGGCCACTTGTGGTTGCTGGTCCTTTTACATCTAGGAAGGTACGTGAGCCTGATTTAACAATTTTTTCATGCCAGCCCTTTAATATCGCGCCATGTTGGCTGACCGCACCAGGTGTAAAACTCGTGAGATTGACTGCGGCGGGGATCAAAATTCTGATTCCACTAGTTTTTGTCAGTGCCGAGCAATCATGAGGGACCCGCAAGTCCAGGATCTGGTTCTTATTGGCAGTTGCAGAGTCTGGGTTAAATTCGACATGAGCGCTTGCGGAAGCAACGCCTATAACAGTAAAAACGGAGGTCAGTAGAGCAATCCGCATAAACAATCTTCTGTCATAAGAGAACATACCCGCAAGGATACTCTAAATATCAGCTCAATTAGTTAGCTCGAAGAACAAGCACGAAAATATGGTGATTTAAATTGCGTCGGTACCGCGTTCGTTAGTTCTAATTCGTACGACACTTTCGACAGGTATAACCCACGCTTTGCCATCCCCAATACTGCCGGTATTTGCCGTTGCAATAACCAAATCAAGCACTCGATCTAAGTCGGAATCATCGACCAGAATTTCGATCCTTAATTTTGGAATCAAGTCCACAATATATTCAGCACCTCGGTATACCTCTGTGTGACCTTTCTGGCGACCAAAGCCATGCGCCTCGGATACCGTCATGCCAGGAACACCATTTGCTTCAAGAGCACTCTTGATGGTGTCTAAAGTAGCCGGCTTAATAATTGCGACAATGAGTTTCATATTTACCTTATCTCGTAGTAAAGGTGCTGATGTCGTACGCGGATTCTGCATGCATGTTCGTATCCAAACCTTCGAGTTCGATATTTCGAGATACGCGGAAACCAATAGTCTTCTCGAGCAATTTGGCGATAAGAAAGGTGAGCGCAAATGAGTAAGCAGCAGTTGCCACCGCGGCTATTAACTCTTTCCAAAGTAGATGAGGGGAGCCATGAATAAATAATCCAGAACCACCCATTGTGTTAACGGTAGTGGTTGCCAGGAGGCCGACGCCGATCATTCCTACCAGCCCACCGATTCCATGGACTCCGACCACGTCAAGGGAGTCATCATAATTAAATATGTATTTGCCTGAGACGGCCCATGCAGAAATGACGCCACCCACCAATCCAATTGCCAAGGCACCAAGTGGCGTGACAAATCCGCAGGCAGGAGTAATTGCAACCGCACCAGCGATTGCTCCCGACGCAACTCCTAAAGTGGTCGCTTTGCCCTGTCGCCATTTTTCATAAACCAACCAAGACATCGCGGCTGTTGCTGTGGCAATTTGGGTATTGATCATTGCTGTTGCTGCCAATCGCGATGCTCCTAGGGCGCTTCCTGCATTGAAGCCAAACCAGCCAAACCAGAGCATTCCAGCGCCAAGCAGAACGATGGGCATATTGTGTGGCCGCATAGCTTCAGTTTTAAATCCATGGCGTCTACCTAAGACGATTGCTAAAGCAAGTGCTCCGGCTCCCGAATTAATTTCAACAACCGTTCCACCAGCAAAATCAAGAGCACCCAGTCGATCAACAATCCAGCCGCCATGGCCATTTTGTGAAGCAAAAGCCCAGTGGGCGATTGGTGCGTAAACCAGAGTAATCCAGATGCCAACAAAAATTAACCAGGAGCCATACTTCACGCGGTCGGCTATTGCGCCAGAGAGAAGTGCGACGGTAATAATTGCGAATGTGAGTTGGAACATTACATAGGCAAGTTTGGGATATTGATGTCCAGGATCTCCCATAACTTCGGTGATAGTTTTATTTAGTCCCACATTTTCCATATTACCTATCAACCCGTGACCACTATCTGGACCAAAAGCTAATGAATATGCATAGAGAACCCAGAGGATGGTCGTAACTCCCATTGCGGCGAATGACATCATCATCATATTCAGGGTGCTCTTCACGCGAACCATTCCGCCGTAAAATAGTGCTAGTCCTGGTGTCATAAATAGTACGAGGGCTCCGCTCATGAGGATCCACGCCGTATCGCCAGTGTTGATTGCCGTCATTTTTCCCCCATCATTTTTGCAAAACTTACACTATTCCCAGCATGAGTCCTGAGTTTTCGAAATTTTTAGTGCAAACCCATACAAGGGAAAGGCCGCCCGAGAAGAATCTCAAGTGGCCTTTTTTAAAATCTTCCGAAAATAATTTTTATAGGTCTTCTTCAACCCATAATCCACCACTGACCCAAGTAATCTTGGGATTCTTTTGGCGGGCATTGTTCTGTGCTTCGTAATTCTTATCGGCAAAAATTTTTGCAGAAGTATTTCCAAAAGCACCTGCATCTGCGTGTTCAACCATGAAAATGTACTTTCCCATATCTTCCCCGTACCAGCCAGAAACAATCTGCACCTTAGGGGCACCAGCAGCAACTAGATCTTTTTTGAGCTCGGTAATTCTTTGGCGAACTTCTGCGTCTGTAGTCTTTTCATACTGTTCGCACTTCCATATTTCCCAGACTCTTGCCATATTTAATTCCTTTCATCTAGGTGTATCGGAAGTACAATTTACCTGTTAGATGCAAAATATGGAATAGGTGCAACCGATCAGATTGAGCGTAGCTGACCTGAATCAAACCTCCTCACCTTATTCCATAAAATCGAGTATTTCCCGAAACTTGCTTTCCTCATGTGCTCTCCATGAATCAAGTACGATCAACTGATGAAGCGAAAATGGATTAGCGCAGTCTTGTCCGTACTTGTGTTTGCCCTATTAATGTCAACAGAACAGGCCAATGCGACACAGTCCAGCAATCGTTATAAAGATGCGCAGGTAAAATTAAGTTACCAAATTTTGCAACCCGGTAGTACGGGTGACCTCCTTCTTCGCTCATTCGAGCTTCTAACATGCGGAACTAATAAGGAGCCATGGTTGGCGGCAATCTACGGAGAAGAACGATCCGTTCAATTTTTAGAAACTGATTCATCTGTGAAGTGTTCGAATCCTGGAATTGGTGTCAAAGTGGCGACTGCGACCATCAATGGATCAAAGGCAAGCATTGTTGCCTTCTGCGATCCTGCGAATGCCGTACAAACAAGGAATTGCAAAACAGCAGATATTCATAATTACGGGGGATATGCGATGTGGAATACAAAGCCAACCAAATTATTTCACGGGACTTCAGTAGAAGTCTTGGTATCTGGACTCACCTATTCTGACTTGCTTAAGTTAGCTCGCGGGATGAAACCAGTCGCGTAAGAACTATGACTTATCGACATTACCCTCAATCTCTTTACTCTCATTATCGATTCAGTTACATTTGAACGAATATCCTTAGGTTCAAAATTTTCTCGAAAGGTAACGAACATCAAAATTGCTCTAGCCCAGCTGGCGTTATCTATGGACGATGTTGCTGGCAACTTAGAAGCGGCCGAAGATGCGATTCGATCTGCGGCGGCAGCGGGATCCCAATTAATCGTTCTGCCAGAGCTTACAAATTCAGGGTACGCGTTTAAGGATCTTAGGCAGGCTAGGCAGAATTCTTGCAGCATTGATGGACCAGAAATTGCTGGTTGGATTTCATTAGCAGAAGAATTACAGATAGTTCTTGTTGCTGGGGTCGGACTCAAGGAGGGAGATAGCCTTTTTAATAGTTCTGTCATCATTGATCACACGGGTCTTTTGGGCTCATATAAGAAAGCTCATCTCTTTGGTAAAGAAGGAGATTTCTTTACGGCGGGGAATCAGCCGCCATTGGTGGTAGACACTGCAATCGGTCGTATCGGGACAATGATCTGTTATGACCTGGAATTTCCGGAATGGGTTCGGATCGCAATGCTAGATGGAGCACAATTAATAGCGATGCCAACCAATTGGCCAGATTTTGGCATGCCTCATGCCGTTACGCCTATGGAAGTGGTTCGAGTGCAGGCTGCGGCTTCCCAGAACAAGATTGTGATCGCGGCCTGTGATCGAACGCAAGACGAAAACGGCGTTTCTTGGATGAGTGCAAGTGCAATTATTGATTTCAACGGCTATATAAAGGGCGCAGCAAAAGATAGAAGCCCACAGATTGTTCTAGCCGATGTGGAACTTCCTACGGATGATGTTATTGCTCCAGGAAATTCAGTGCGTGCCGACAGGCGTACTGACTTATATAAAAACTGGCTTTAATCCGAATAAATTCATTGGTTTAGAATTATTTTGTATTAACTAATTTCAGCCCTTTTGAGAATGCAATAAGTTGATTTAATGTAAATCCACCTTGGGTTCCAACGCGGATAAATGTCGGTTTTAAAGTTTTAGTACCAGCAGTGATGAAGGTAATTTCGCCGCCATAATGCGAAAAGTCGCTAGCTTTGCAGATCTTTACAATGCAATAAATTCCTACCTTTGCTTTGATCCCATTGATACTCACGCCAGGTAGCGGCCTTGGGTTATCCAGGCCGGTGCAGTTGTACTGAGCAGCTGTTTCAACTACTGCAATGCCATGGTCCATTCCGCCAAAGCCGGCCAGGAGGTATGCATCCTGACCTGGATGCAGGCGGCAGGGCCTTACCTGGAATGTTAGAGGTGGCAGGCCCAATGTATTGGTGGGTTGATAAACCGAATAAGTAACGCCAGTTTGCAAGTCTGAATACTTATTGCCACTGCCCATCGCCATTGAAGGCGAGATAAAGGAGGCCAAAAGGAATGCGACTATCGCTCCGAAAGCCATTTTTCTTAGCATATTTGATTTTATCGTAGGACTCTTAAATTTCCATGTGTAAATCGACATAGTCTCGAGATACAAGCGAACTGGCGCCGGAGAAGGCAGAATTGGCTCATCACAAGCATCTCTAGGGGGAGTTATGGCCGTTGTAAGTGTCACAATCGAACTAATAACCGAAATTCCATTGACCATAAATGAATCCGAACGGGAAGACGATCAATCGTACGTTGATTTAGTTGAAGACGCTGCTGCGGCTTTCATGGAAAATACCGATTTGAATCAACTCGACTTTCAGGTCAAGATTGTTGGCAATATCATTGCTGCTGGCGAATAAATTTCATTACACCGGCGTTAAACCCGGTCCGACCTCTTTAAGGAGAACAATTATGGGTTCATGTACGTGCGGATATTCAACAGATCCAGAGAAAGAATGCAACGGTACGCACAAAGTTGTCAAAGCAGTCAAGGCAGATATTGCCGAGAAGCTTGAAGCGAACGGCTTCCCACATGCATCAGAGTTTGTTAAAAATAATTAAATAAGCCCGTTTTCTAGACCTTGTAAAACTTCCTCAGCACGCACTTTAAGTTGGGGAAGGTCGCTCAAGCGATTGAGGCTAAATACCTGCTGACCCATACGATGGTTTCGCACAAATGTTTCCTTGTGGCGATCTAAAAAATCCCAATACAAAGTTGTAAACGGGCAGGCTGCTTCACCCGTGCGCAGCTTTGGATTATAAATACATGAATTGCAATAATTAGACATTCTCGAGATGTAGGCACCTCCGGCAGCATATGGTTTGGTCATTAACCGCCCACCGTCAGCATGTAGTCCCATGCCAATCACATTTGGCACCATTACCCATTCGGTCGCATCTATAAATACTTCACGCATCCATTCGAGAAATTCTTGTGGATTGGTACCCGTTATCAGAGCAAGATTTGAGAGGAGCATCAAACGTGGAATGTGATGAGCCCAAGCACGTTCTTTGATATCCGTAACCGTTTCCTTCATACAATTCATCTTCGTGGCATTGGGATCAGTGAAGAGCGGTAAGAGTTTGCGATCGGCTTTTAGTTGGTTATTTACGCGGTAATCAGGGCCAAGAAACCAATACATTCCATTGACATATTCGCGCCATCCGATGAGCTGACGAATGAAACCTTCGGCAGATTCAATGGGAATTCGTCCAGTTTTGAAAGCATCGGTAGCGGCTTGGATAACCTCACTAGGATGTAACAATCCATTATTGAGGTACGGTGAAAGCAAGGAATGATGAACTGCCCAATTTTCATCAGTCATCGCATCTTCTAATGGACCAAATTCTGTAAAGTGGTTTTCAATAAAGTTTTTCAATTGTTCCGCGGCTCCGGTACGGGTAGTTGCCCATACAGTTGTTGGCGTATGACCTAGTTCAAGAGCTACCTCCCGATCGATCTGATCGCGCGAGTGCTCGAGATATGCCGGACCTTCATATTTTTTTGGTGGTGGTAGCCGATTTTCCTTATCAAAGTTCCAGGTACCGCCAACTGGTTCTTTCCCGTCCATCAAGATATTAAGTCGAAGGCGCTGCATTCGATAGAAGTTCTCCATCAAAAAACTCTTCTGTTCCCCGGCCCAACTTCTAAATATTGCTCGGGGAGTCAGGAAGAAATCGTTATCAACAAAGGCCACCGAGTATTTCCTCAACGCTTCGAACTGTCTGAATGAACTTGGTTCAGCACAAATAATCGGGAGATCTTTATATTTCTCTGAAATTACATCAAGGCCATCCGTCGTGGTGGGAGCTTTGACATACTCAACGCGAAAGCCCTCTTCTATGAGTGATTGTGCAAAGTGACGGGCGCTAGAAATAAGAAAGAAGAGTCGTTCTTTATGCCAATTTCTCCCAGTAGTCATTCGTGCGCTTTCTACCATCGCTATTACATCATTTTTAGGGTCGGCGTTCTTGAGCGCTCCATAGTCGCGATGAAGATGATCAAAAGGGATATAAATAATGCGATTCATGTCTTTTCACGAATATTCTCGCGGCACCGTTCGCTGCAATATTTCACTGACATCCAATTCTTAGCCCACTTCTTGCGCCATTCAAACTCGAGTCCGCAACGCTCGCAGATTTTGGGTGCAAATCCATTCTTAACCTTTGCGACTCGTGACATTTCGCAATCGTAGGTCAGCACCAGTATTTCCGCGCTTGATGCTCCCTTAAGGGATGTGCCTAGATGTGGATCGCGCGGGTTGGCCGCCTCAACGGGCTCTTTCGGCTGGGTTTTGAGTGTGCTTTGGCGGGGTTCTGCACATTTATTCAAAGGCGGTAGAATTTGAGAGTTGTTATCGGGGTCGATGTAATTTCGAACCGGCGGTTATAGTCCGCGACCCGCACATATCCAATGGGCGGTTGACTCAGTGAAACTCTGAGACCGACGGTTAAAGTCCGGATGAGAGATGACAGCAGAATTGGTGAACCTTGTTTGTCGACGACGCATACGCGTTTCTTTATTCCCTATGCCTTCAGGGATTAGGCATGAGTACGCCCAACCCAAATGTTTCTGCGGCGATTTACTCCGCAGAAGGCGTACTGATTGCAAGTGGTTTCCATAATCAAAAGCTCTCACCAGATCATGCTGAAGTGGTTGCTCTGAAGATTGCCGGGGCGGCAGCTAATGGTGCCACGATGGTTGTATCACTCGAACCCTGCGCACATACCGGAACCACCCCACCATGCACTCAAGGGATCATCAACGCGGGCATTGCAAGAGTTATTTACGCAGTCAAAGATCCAAACCCGGTGGCAGCCGGCGGAGCTCAGCAACTTTTAGATGCAGGAATATCGGTCGAATACCGTGAATCTACCCAACTTTATTTTGCCCAACGTGCCTGGTTACACAAGGCCATAACCGGTAAACCCCTCATGGTATGGAAAGTTGCAATTACAGTTGACGGCAAAGTTGCAGCCAGTGACCGTACGTCGCAGTGGATTACGAATTCACAATCCCGTGAAGATGTGCAACTACTACGTGCGCAATCCGATGCAGTACTGATCGGAACAAATACCGCAATCATTGATAATCCACATTTAGTTCCTCGTGGCCATAGCGC
>Ga0214201_1000433_pt1 | contig 14696 bp, 14 predicted proteins | sample TroBogEpilimnion_32_FD_153039 | JGI IMG/M metagenome (GOLD analysis project Ga0214201, IMG submission 153039) | Freshwater microbial communities from Trout Bog Lake, WI - 29MAY2009 epilimnion | ecosystem: Environmental > Aquatic > Freshwater > Lake > Epilimnion/Euphotic zone | place: Trout Bog...
CCTCTAGAGTTCGGGTTATGCAATCGACCGTAATCAGCCCCTACATCGCGCTCATGAAGCTGCGTGTAGTCGAGCTCCTTTTGGTCACGACTCTGCCAGCGCTCTTCTTAGCTGCTGGTGGCGTTCCAGGATTGAAGGTCACCATCGCAACCTTGATCGGTGGCACATTAGCCGCAGGCGCATCCAATGCCTACAACATGGTGATCGAAGTTGAATCAGATCGCTTGATGACGCGGACAGCCAAGCGTCCACTTGTGAACGGCGATATGAGCAAGACCGCCGCACTCATCTTTGCTTCGGCAATCACCGTGATCTCACTTGTGATCTTCTATATCTTCACCACTGTCTGGGCGACGATTCTTACAGCACTCGCCATCATCTTCTATGTCTTCTTCTACACGATGGGACTTAAGCGTCGAACATCGCAGAACATCGTCTGGGGTGGAATTGCTGGCTGCATGCCAGTACTTATCGGGTGGGCAGCAATTACCAATTCGCTCTCACTTACCGCATGGTTATTCTTTGCCTTGATCTTCTTCTGGACACCGCCTCACTTCTGGGCGCTCGCCATTAAATACAAAGATGATTACGCAGCTGCGGGAATTCCAATGCTGCCAGTTGTGGCAACACTTCGTAATGTGCAGATGCAGATGCTCTTCCACACGACTGGAATGTTCTTAACATCATTAGCGGTTGTTCAGAGCGCACACTTACCGTGGTGGACTGCAGCAATCACATTTATTCTCGCACTAGGTTTTGGGACAACACTTACCAAGATCAACAGCCCAGAATCTGAGAAGTCAGCGGCAAAACTCTTCCACTGGTCGATTACCTACTTGAGTACGTACTCAGTCTTACTTGTTGCAGGAGTCCTACTTAAGTAGAACTAACCGAGTGCGATCTCGAGATCTTTAATGAGATCAGATGAGTGCTCAAGTCCCACTGAAAGTCGTGCAAGTGAGTCAGTGATGCCCAAATCGGCACGAATCTCAGGTGCCAAGCGACGATGTGTTGTCGAAGCTGGGTGCGTGATCAATGACTTGCTATCGCCCAAGTTATTCGAGATATCGATGACTTGAAGCTTGTTCATCGCTGCAAAGAGGGCTGATTGGCCACCTTTAAGAGTGAGGCTCATCGTGGTTCCGCCACCAATCATCTGACGAGAGTTGATCTCAAAACCTGGATGGCTCTTAAGACCTGGGTAGTTCACGGCCTCGACCTTTGGATGCGATGAGAGGAACTCTGCGACTGCTTGAGCATTGGAGTTCATTCGCTCAACGCGCATACCGATCGTTTCAAGGGACTTGAGCAACACCCAGGCGTTGAATGCACTGAGGTTTGGTCCAGTGTGACGAGTGAATGGCTGCAACTGATTTGTAATGTAATCCGCACTGCCAAGAATGGCGCCACCAAGAACACGACCTTGACCATCGATATGTTTTGTGGCTGAGTACATGATGACATCTGCGCCATGCTGCAATGGCTTCTGCAAAATAGGTGAAGCCATGACGTTATCAACGATCACCGTTGCGCCGACTTTATGTGCCAGCTCGCTTACCATTGCAATATCAACGATCTCAAGCATTGGGTTACTTGGTGTCTCGATGAAGACAGCTTTCGTTGGGCGATTGAGCGCCTTCTCCCAATCGGCCTTCACACTTCCTTTTACAAATTCAACGGTGACGCCCCACTTAGGCAAGATCTCTGCGAGAACGACATAGCAAGAACTAAACATCGAAGCTGAGGCAACAACGTGATCACCTTGTGAAACCAGACATGCGATCGAAGCAAACATCGCAGACATTCCAGATCCAGTAGCAACACAGAGTTCGGCGCCCTCGATGGCAGCAAGACGCTTCTCAAAGACTGCAACAGTTGGATTGTGGAAACGGCTATATAAGTAATGGTCAGTCTCGTCGGCAAAGGATGCGACCGCTTCTTCGGCTGATCCGTAGGTAAATCCAGAGTTGAGGTAGAGCGCCTCGCTCGTCTCACCAAAACCAGATCGAGCAAGTCCAGCGCGGACGCTCTCGGTATCAGGATGCAATTGCCAATCTGGGTTTTTGCCGTGAGTTTCCTCGCGGTATCCCCAAGGGCGGTTTGACTCGGTCATCTGCGAATAATAAGCGGTAGCCTGACAACATGGTTAATAGCAAAGAGCTCGCTATCTCGGTCACGGATCTGACCAAGGTCTACGGTGAACGGGCAGCCCTCTCACATGCCACATTTAGTGTTCCGCGCGGGACGGTCTGTGGCTTCGTCGGCCCTAATGGATCAGGCAAGACGACAACGATTCGCATGCTCTTGGGGCTGATCACTCCGACCGGTGGCACTGGCACCGTCTTAGGTGAATCGATTACCGAACCCGAGAAGTATCTGCCTTACGTCGGTGCGATGATCGAAGGCCCTGCCTTCTATCCGGCGCTCTCGGGTCGAGAGAATCTTCGCGTTCTCGCATCACTCGGTGGCTTTGACCAATCGATCGTCGATCCACTTTTACATCGAGTAGGACTAGGCGATCGCGGCGGATCAAAGTTCAAGACTTATTCATTGGGTATGAAGCAGCGCCTGGGTATCGCGGCGGCGCTTCTACCTAGCCCACAACTACTTGTCCTTGACGAACCAACCAATGGTCTCGATCCCAACGGAATTCATGAAGTGCGCTCGCTGATCAAATCTCTTGCTGCCGATGGCACGAGCGTCTTCGTCTCATCACACTTACTCTCTGAACTCGAGATGATCGCCGAACATTTGGTGATGTTGCGTGAAGGCAAGGTCATCTTCAATGGTCGCACCGCAGATCTCCTTGCAGCTCAACAACCAATCTTGGTTGCCAAGCCCGAGTACGCAGTCGACCTCAATAAGTTGGTAGATATTGTGAAGAAGCATGATCACGAAGTCTCGGTTATTGATGGCGCTGCACATATCGTCAGCCCACCCGATTGGGGCGCGACACTCAATCGTCTCGCCTTTGAATCAGGCATAACGCTTGCGTCACTTACATCTGTACTTCCAACGCTAGAAGAGACCTTCTTTGAGATGACAGGAGATAGCCAATGATCAATGTGGTTTGGGCCGAGATGCGTAAATTACGTAGGCCAACGCTTCTGCTCTCAACGATGGCGATAGTCACTCTCCTTACTTCGCTCTTCACCTTCCTGACTTTCTGGCGAGTGGGCGATCCGAAAGGAAATGGTCGACGCGGTGAGATCGTTACAGCACAATTTTTAAGTACCGCACATGGCATTAGCTATGGATTCAGCCTGGTCTCATTCCTGCTAGGCATCGTTGCGCTCTGCATCTTCGCCTCGCAGACGGCGCAGGAGTACACGTACGGAACGCTTCGCAATTTATTAGTTCGCCAACCTGCACGCATGAAGATCTTGGCTGGTAAATACATATCAATGGTGCTCTTTGCACTCTTGATGGTGCTCTTATCTCTCATCTCAAGTATCGCAGTGGCATATATCCTCGCTGGCCATGCTCATGTAAATACCACCGCATGGACTACGAGCGCAGGCATCTCTGCCCTTGCAACAGCGCTCGGCAACGTTCTACTCAGCGTCGCTTCCTTCGGCACTGTTGGAATGATTCTTGGACTTCTCTTCAGGTCTCCGATCAGCGCCATCGCAACCGGCGTGATCTGGTTCTTAATCTTGGAGAATATTCTCGCTGGCGTCGTAAGCAGCACAGCAAAGTGGCTTCCGGGACAGAACATCACCAACCTCACCACCGCCCGGGACTTCACATTTTCTTATCAGCACTCACTCATCATGGATGCGATCTATCTCGTTGTGAGTGGATCAATCGTTGCACTGCTCTTTAAGAGACGAGATGTAGCTAACTAGAAATAACGTTGGCGACGGGCAGCGAATACCCGAGAATTCCCAGGCCTTACAAGTAAAATTGTGGGGACCCCAAGGAGTGTTTCGAGTGAAAAATCGTCTAGTGAGTGCTGCCCTCATCGGCACCCTCTCACTTGGGCTCACTACCTCCACCATTGAATTTTCAGCGGCGAAGACTCCTAAGCCGACCAAAGCACAGATTGATGCGGCGAAAGCTGCAGAGGCTGCGAAGCAAGCAGCAGCTAATGCTGCGACGTCAAAATTAAGTGCTGCACAAGGAACACTTCGACAACTCTCCGCAGTGGCATCGGCGGCGCAAGCAAAGTATGTTCAGGCGCAAGCTGATCTCGTCGTTGCGACGAATCAAGCAAATGCCGCTGCTGCACATGCCGCACTCACTGCTGCAGCTGTCGCCGAACAGAATCGTCAGATCGGTCGCATGGCACAGAATGCTTACATCATGGGATCGGGCTTCACCGATCTTGAATCTGTCTTACATGCCAATGGTCCACAAGATTTGATCGATCGCCTCAATACCCTGAATCAGCTTGGCGCAAGCAATTCGACTGCGTTGCAGAGATATCAAGCGGCTGAAGTGGTTGCAAAAGCTGCGAAGTTAGAAGCTGATCGAACCAAAGCGGCACAAGTTGTTGCAACTGCAAAGGTTGCTGCAGCGAAGCAAGCAGCCGATGATGCTAAAGCAATTCAGCAGAAGGAAGTGAATCGCCTCCTTGCTATTCAGGCCCAGTTAATGGCCGAACTCGCAAAGGCGCGCAGTATCCGTCTGACCCTTGAACAACAACTTCAGCTCTCACAACTTGAAGAAGCAAATGCTGCGACTGCAACGACGACAAAGTATCAAGCGAAGATCTGGCCAGACCGCGGATTCACGGGTCGATCAACAACACGATCGACAGATGCAATTCGGGCTGCTGCTGTCGCTTTCGCAAAGGTTCAGGTCCTTGCACGTAAGCCATATATCTGGGGCGCACAAGGTCCAAGTGCCTTCGACTGTTCGGGCTTGGTCTATGCCGCATATAAAGCAGCGGGTTTGGGCTATCCAAACTGGTCACGGCTTAATGCTGCGCTCTACTTCGTTGATACCAAGCGCGTCCCGCTCAGTCAGTTGATCCCAGGCGATCTCCTCTTCTACTCCTTCGATGGCAGCGTTCAGAATATTCACCACATCACTATCTATGCCGGCGGCGGGATGATGTGGGAGGCGAATTCAAAGGGCAAGGGTCTGCTCTACTCAAATATCTACAGCATCCAAGGCCTCATGCCTTCTGGTGGACGGGTCTAACGCTCGCGCGCTTTACTCTTTAAGATGGTGCCATGAAGGCGACACTTCTTATCAGGCAAGCAGTACGTCCGTGGCTTGCGGTTTTCACACCTGGTGAGAATGTAATGATCGCAGTCTCTGGTGGCGCAGATTCATTAGCGCTTGCTGCCGGAGTTGCACTTGAATCACGCGACCTCGCACTCAATCTCATTCCACTGATCATCGATCATGGATTACAACCAGGCTCTGCCGATGTTGCCGAAGCGACTGCGCAACAACTCACACGACTCGGGTTTCACCAGATTGATATTCGTAAAGTTAATGTCGAGATCACCGATGGGTTAGAAGCATCTGCTCGTCGTGCCCGCTATCTCGCCTTCGATGAAGCACTGAATGAGTTCCAAGCGAAGACAATCTTCTTGGGTCACACACTGAATGATCAAGCCGAAACAGTCTTACTTGGTCTGGCACGTGGATCAGGCACGCGATCACTCAGTGGTATGGCACCACTATCTGCCGATGGAAAGTATCTGCGTCCATTACTAGGCGTTGATCGCGCAACAACAATCGCAGCATGTGCCGAACAAGAGATTGCTTTCTGGTCTGATCCCCACAATGAGAACGAAGAGTTCACGCGAGTAAAGATTCGAAGAAACATTCTGCCGTTGATGGAATCTCAATTGGGACCCGGCATCACTGATGCACTCGCTCGTGGTGCTCGGATCGCCCGTGAAGATGCCGATGCCCTTGATCAGTTAGCCGCAGAATTTCGCCAGAGCCACCCCGACCTCATCGCCGATGAGCTGGCCGATCTGCCCAAGGCGATCCGCGCCCGAGTTCTACGGAGTGCGATCTATGAGGCCGGCGCCCCAGCCGGCACGCTTACAGCCGACCATCTCGCCCCAGTAGAGGCCTTGATCACAGCGTGGGCGGGGCAAGGGGAGGTATCCCTTCCAGGCGGTGTGAAGGTTTCCCGAATTTCGGGCAGACTTTCGCTCTCAACCCCCAAGTAGCCGTACGACTCAACCGCACTACTCAAGAGGAGCACAGTGGATCTCACGACAGCCGGAACCGATATTGCCCGCGTCATTGTTACAGGCGATGAGATCAACGCCCGCTTACATGAATTAGCGCGCCAGGTAGAGCGTGACTACGAAGGTCGCGACTTACTCATCATCGGAATTCTTAAAGGCGCCGTCATGACGATGGCTGATTTCTCGCGCGCACTCAATCGCCATATCGAGATGGATTGGATGGCGGTCTCAAGTTATGGATCCGGCACCAAGTCGAGCGGCGTCGTTCGGATTCTCAAAGATTTGGATCGCGATATCACTGGTCGCCACGTCTTGATCGTCGAAGATATCGTCGATACTGGACTGACATTGGCATGGCTCAAGTCGAACTTAGAATCTCGTGGCACCGCATCAGTTGAGATCCTCACCATGCTGCGCAAGCCAGAAGCTGCCAAGGTAGATGTAGATGTGAAGTATGTCGGCTTCGATATCCCTAAAGATTTCGTTATTGGTTATGGCCTCGATTACAACGAGAAGTATCGCAATCTAGATTTCATCGGCGTGCTCGCTGAGCATGTCTACTTATAAGAGAGCGCTGGAGATCACGCACTGTGGCAGATAAGAAAGTAAAACTCCCCAAGAAACGGATACAACGCTGGGTACGTACCCCGTTGTTCTGGATCATTATTGCCATCGTCGTCATCAGCGCCTTCGGACGTATCTCAAATTCTGGTAATCAATTTATCAAGGTAGATACCTCTGTCGTCTTGGCCGAACTCTCTGATAACAAGGTCGATTCTGCGGTCATGGTCGATAAGGATCAATTGATCGAAGTCATCTTAAAGAGTGGGGTCTACTACAACGGTTCCCAGAAGCTTGAAGCGAACTATGTAGCAAACCAAGAACCTTCGATTGTTACGCTCTTAACGAGCAATCCACCACCAAAGGCCTGGAATGTAAAGATTCCAACCACCTCATTCCTTGTATCTCTGCTCTACAGCTTTGGCCCACTCATTCTCGTTGGCTTCCTATTGCTGCTCTTTATGGGAAATGCCCAAGGCGGCAACCGAGTCTTCCAATTCGGTCGTTCTAAGGCGAAGCTCACTAATAAAGAGACTCCGACAAACACCTTTGCTGATGTTGCTGGTGCTGATGAAGCGGTCCAAGAACTACGAGAGATTAAAGATTTCTTAGCCGACCCAAAGAAGTATCAAGATATGGGTGCGAAGATTCCTAAGGGTGTTCTCCTTTATGGTCCTCCAGGAACCGGTAAGACCTTGCTCGCCCGTGCTGTTGCCGGTGAAGCAAATGCACCGTTCTACTCCATCTCTGGATCAGACTTCGTAGAGATGTTCGTTGGTGTTGGAGCGGCACGAGTACGTGATCTCTTCGCCCAAGCGAAGGCGAATGCACCAGCAATTATCTTTATCGATGAGATCGATGCGGTTGGTCGTCAACGTGGCGCAGGTCTTGGTGGCGGACATGATGAACGCGAACAGACACTGAACCAACTCCTTGTCGAGATGGATGGCTTTGAAGCAAATGGTCAGGTTATTTTGATCGCTGCATCAAACCGACCAGATGTTTTAGATCCAGCACTTCTACGCCCTGGTCGCTTCGATCGTCAGATCCCAGTTGATCGTCCAGATCTCAAGGGTCGTACTGCAATTCTTGAAGTCCATGCCAAGGGTAAGCCGATGGCAAAGTCGGTTGATCTCTCTGATTTTGCAAAGCGCACTCCAGGATTCACTGGTGCAGATCTTGCTAACGTCTTAAACGAAGCAGCACTTCTAACTGCTCGTGAAAATGGCAAGGTCATCACTACTGCTGCCTTAGATGAAGCGATCGATCGCGTGATGGCTGGCCCACAGCGCAAGACCCGCTTAATGACTGAAGAAGAGCGCCGTATTACTGCGTATCACGAGGGCGGCCACGCACTTGTTGCCGCTGCGCTCCCACATACCGATCCGGTCCACAAGATCACGATTATGCCGCGCGGTCGCGCACTTGGTTACACCATGGTCTTGCCTGATGAAGATCGTTATGCGACAACTCGCAATCAGATGCTCGATCAGTTGGCCTATTCACTTGGTGGTCGCGCTGCCGAAGAGTTGATCTTCCATGATCCAACGACTGGTGCATCAAACGATATTGAGAAGGCAACGAACCTTGCTCGTGCAATGGTCACGCAGTACGGAATGACTGAGCGCCTCGGTGCAATCAAGCTCGGCACATCCGAAGGTGAACCATTCTTGGGCCGCGACTACGGACATCAACGTGATTACTCCGAAGAGGTCGCAGCGATCGTTGATGATGAGATTCGTCTCTTGATTCAGAACGCCCATCAAGAGGCCTTCGATATCTTGGTGGAGAACCGAGAGATTCTCGATCAATTGGTCGTCGAACTCTTAGAACGTGAAACCCTTTTGAAGGATGAGATCGCCGAGCTCTTCACCAAGTTGAAGCGCGTGAAGCCACGTCCAGCCTGGACCGGATCATCTGATCGAGTGCCATCTAATATCCCACCGGTTGCGATGTCACCAGCGAAGTCACAAGGTGCTGGTGAAGAAGAAGTTGCAAAGGCTCCAGTAAAGCGCGCTCGCAAGAAGGCTGCGCCGAAGAGTGAGTGATCACGAGATCAACCAAGTATCAATGGGGCCATTCGATGGAAATGCGAATGGACACTTTGATCAAGAGCGCGCCGAAAAAGCAGTACGCGAACTCTTGCTTGCAATTGGTGAAGATCCAGATCGCGATGGTCTACGCGATACTCCCAAGCGCGTAGCGAAGGCCTATCACGAGAACTTTGCCGGGCTATGGCAGAAGCCAACAGATATTCTCTCGACCACCTTTGATCTAGGGCACTCTGAACTCGTTATTGTGCGCGATATTGAAGTCTTCTCGCACTGTGAACACCACCTCACACCATTCCACGGTGTAGCCCACGTTGGTTATATCCCTGGCCCATCAGGTCAGATCACTGGACTCTCAAAGATCGCACGCTTGGTCGATATGTATTCACGGAGACCACAGGTGCAAGAGCGCCTCACCACACAGATCGCCGATGCGATGGTCGAAGTCTTAAGCGCAGCTGGCGTCATTGTCATTATCGATTGCGAACATCTCTGCATGTCGATGCGCGGTGTTCGTAAGACTCAAGCTCGTACTGTCACTAGCGCCGTCCGGGGACAGTTGCGCAACTCTGCTACTCGCGCCGAAGCGATGGCGCTGATTACATCGCCTAAGAATTAAGTCAGTCATGAGTGAATTGGAATCGAGAGCACACCAACGAACCTTGGTGATGGGCATTCTTAATGTCACTCCTGATTCATTCGCTGATGGTGGCGAACACTTTGATTTTTCAGATGCAATGAAACATGGTCGTCTTCTCATTGAAGAGGGCGCAGATATCATCGATGTCGGCGGGGAATCGACTCGCCCTGGTGCTGAACGAGTATCGCTTGAGGATGAGTTAGATCGCGTTATTCCAGTTATCACCGAACTTCGCGAACTTGGCGCAGTAGTCAGCGTCGATACGATGCGATCAGAAGTAGCGAAGGCGGCGATTGGTGCCGGCGCATCAATTGTGAATGATGTCAGCGGCGGACTTGCGGATCCCTTGATGGCGAAGGTAATCGCTGGATCCCCACAGATTCAATACATCGCAATGCATTGGCGTGGACACTCGAACGAGATGCAGAACCTTGCTACCTATGAAGATGTCGTCCGCGAAGTGAAAGATGAACTCGATGATCGCGTTACCGAATTATTAAAGGCTGGTATTTCTCCAGAGCAGATCATCCTTGATCCAGGTATCGGCTTTGCTAAGACGGCAGAACATAACTGGGCGCTGCTACGTGGTGTCGAACGGTTACAACTACTTGGCTATCCGCTCTTGATTGGTGTCTCACGCAAGCGCTTCTTAGGCGAGCTCATCGGAGCTGATTCACCGAAGGATCGCGATGATGCAACGCTTGCAATCACATCAGATCTTGCTCGTCGTGAAGTCTGGGGAGTCCGCACTCATACCGTAAAGCCGCACCGCGATGCGATCGAAGTGATCGAGGAGATGTATTACTAATGGATCAGATTCGTATTAGCGGAATTCGTGGCTTTGGTTTCCATGGCGTCTATCCAGAAGAGCGTCGTGAAGGCCAACACTTCATGGCCGACCTCATTCTCTACACCGATCTATCGCCTGCTTACCTTTCCGATGATGTGAGCGATGCAACCGATTACTCCAAGGTTGTCCCTGATGTGAAGCAGATTCTTGAAGGTGACCCAGTCAATTTGATCGAGACACTTGCTGATCGAGTCGTGACCGAAGTTCTTACCAAGTACCCAAGGGTCGAGAGCATCGAAGTCACTATCTATAAGCCCGAAGCTCCAGTCGAAGCTGCAGTGGCAGTGCATATTCGCCGCGACCGATGAAGGTAGTTATTGCACTCGGTTCTAATCTGGGTGATCGAAAAGCGACTTTTGATGGCGCAGTCGATGCGTTAAAGCAGATTATTACCGTCACAAAGGTTTCACGTTATATCGAGACCGATCCGGTCGGGGGACCAGAGCAACCTGATTACCTCAACGCTGTATTAATAGGTGAGAGCGATCTCGAACCAACTGATCTCTTATTGAAGATGCAAGCGATTGAACTCGCTGCCGGACGTGAACGGCTCGAACGATGGGGCGCCCGAACACTCGATCTTGATCTGATTGCTGCTGGTGATCTCGTGATGGATACCGAGCTCTTGACGCTGCCACATCCACGCGCGCATGAGCGTCGCTTCGTTTTAGATCCTTGGCTTGAGGTAGATCCGCAGGCGATTTTGCCTGGTTTTGGCGAGGTACGATTAATCCCCTAGGACAACTAGCAAGCCTGGTACCCGCAGCGGACTGGAGCAGTACATGAATAGCACGAGTATCACGAATAGGGCCTTCGTACCCACTATGGGCGCACTTCACGCTGGGCACTTGTCGTTGATTAAAGCTGCAAAAGAATTCGCCAATGAGGTTGTCGTCAGCATCTTCGTAAATCCACTGCAATTTGAGAATCCTGAGGATTTAGCAAAGTATCCACGCGATATCGAAGGCGATAGCGCGATGGCGATTGCTGCTGGTGCAACTGAGATTTGGGCACCAACAGTCGATGAGATTTATCCATCAAACCCCGAGATCATCAGCGCAGGTCCCATTGGATCGATCTATGAAGGCGTGAAGCGCCCCGGACACTTTGATGGCGTTGTTACCGTTGTTGATCGTCTCTTTAAGAAAGTACAACCAACCCATGCCATCTTTGGTGAGAAAGATTTCCAGCAACTCTTCATCATTAAGCAATGGGCTCGTGAAAAGATTATTCCTGTCACCATCGTCCCAGCACCTCTTGTGAGAGATACCGATGGCCTTGCACTCTCATCGCGCAATATTCGATTGGGCGATGCTGGTCGACGCGATGCACTCGTGATTTCACGGGCGCTCTTTGCTGCCGCTGAAAGTGATGACCCGCAATCAACTCTCCATGAGATCTTGGATGGCGCCCCTGGCTTTACGCTCGATTACGCCGATGTGATCGATGAAGAGACCTTTGCTTTGGCTACTTCTTCGACGATAAAGCCGCGTGCGATCGTCGCCGGTTGGGTAAATGGCGTCCGGTTGTTAGACAATATGCAGATGAAGGTCCGCCCATGAAGCTCTTAGCTGGCAAGCCTGGCTGGACCACGAAGGCTGATGTCGTTGTTATCGGATCAGGTGTTGCAGGATTAACGACTGCTCTCAATATTCGATCTGCTGGATTATCAGTACTGCTTGTTACTAAAGCGAAGGTCGATGAAGGCTCTACAAAATGGGCGCAGGGCGGTATCGCTGCAGCTCTTGGGCCAGGGGATACTCCTGATCAGCACGAGCACGACACCTTGGTTGCAGGCGCAGGACTCTGTGACCCCGCAGCGGTAAAAGTTTTGGTTACAGAGGGACCAGAAGCAGTCCGCAAGTTAATTGCTCGCGGCGCAGTCTTTGATACATCCGAGACGGGTGAGATTTCATTGACCCGGGAAGGTGGACATCATCGCAATCGCATCTTGCATGCAGGTGGCGATGCAACTGGTGCTGAAGTCTCACGTGCACTCCTTGAAGCGATCAAGGGCGATAAGGGAATTGAGGTTATTGAGCAAGCACTTGCGATCGATGCACTGCAAGATGCGCACGGCCAAGTCTGTGGTGTGACGCTTCACGTCATCGGACAGGGAAGTCGTGATGGTGTTGGTCAGGTTCTCTCTCGGGCTGTCGTTGTTGCCACAGGTGGACTCGGTCAGGTTTATTCGCAGACAACTAATCCATCAGTATCAACCGGTGATGGTGTTGCACTCGCGCTACGTGCCGGTGCAGAGGTCGCAGATGTTGAATTCATTCAATTCCATCCAACTGTTCTGTGGCGTGATACCGCTCAAGGTGGACAACAACCGTTGATCAGTGAAGCGGTTCGTGGTGAAGGTGCAATCTTGCTCAACCATAAGGGTGAGCGCTTTATGGCGAAGAAGCACGAGCTCGCTGATTTAGCGCCGCGCGATATCGTTGCAAAAGAGATCTTCAATCAGATGAAGAGTGCGAATATTCCACATGTCTGGTTAGACGCAACCGCGATTCCAGATTTCGAAGGACGCTTCCCAACGATTTACGCATCATGCAAAGCAAACGGCATTGATCCGACGAAGCAGTTGATTCCGGTCGCACCGGCGTCCCACTATGCATCAGGTGGCGTGAAGGTCGATCTCAATGGCCGCACCTCGGTAAAGGGCCTATATATATGTGGTGAGAGCGCCTGTACTGGGGCTCATGGCGCCAACCGCCTCGCCTCAAACTCACTCCTTGAGGGCTTGGTCTTCGGTGCCCGTATCGCCGCCGATATCGCTGCGAACTTACCGGCCGAGGTCTTGCCGGTTGAAGATCAGAACGAGGGCTTCTTACTTAGCCCCGCAATTAGATTGCCACTCCAGCTTTCGATGACTGAAGGTGCTGGTGTTATGCGATCAGAGGAATCGTTGAAGGAAACACTCGCGACGCTGACTCAGTTAGCAACCCGTACAAGTACTGAGCCTCGCATTGAAGCCTGGGAAGCATCGAACCTTTATATCTTGGCGACTGCGATCGTCCGTGGCGCACTCGAACGAACTGAGTCCCGTGGTTCGCATTGGCGTACTGATTTTCCCAATACTGATCCAGCGTGGCAGAAGCAAGTGGTTCAACGCTGCGCGCCAGATGGCACATGGAGTTCGCGCGTGCTCGATATCGGAACAGGAGTGAATGCCTAATGCTCTCACAAGAATTACAGAAGAGTCTTCAGGATCTGCAGCTAGATCCGGCTTACGTGGAAGATTTAGCAAAGCGCACAATCGCTGAAGATTTAGATGGTGGAGAAGATCTGACGACTGTCTCAACGATTCCGGCAGCGCACACAAGTATCGCGGAATTCCGCGCACGCAAAGCTGGCACGGTTGCTGGCGTGGTTGTTGCGGCGGCTGTCTTAGAAGTCTGTGGCATCACCGATTACGAGATCGATCTTCGCGATGGCTCACACGTTGAAGAAGGACAGAAGATCCTGACCGCACGTGGTGAGACTCAGAAGTTATTGTTGGCAGAACGCACCGCACTGAACTTCATGGGGCGCCTCTCTGGTATCGCCACGCTTACTCAGCGTTGGGTGATGGATATCAAGGGTACGAACGCAAAAATTCGCGATACTCGCAAGACCACACCGTTGCTGCGCGAACTCGAGAAGTTCGCAGTCCGCATGGGCGGGGGAGTAAACCACCGGATGTCCTTATCTGACGCTGCTTTGATTAAAGATAACCACATTGTCGCGGCTGGCGGAATCAAGGAAGCGGTCGAGGCAGTTCGGGCAAAGTACCCGGATCTTCCAATCGAAGTCGAAGTCGATACCCTCGAACAACTCGCTGAGATCGTCGATAGCGCTGCTGACTTGGTACTTCTTGACAATATGAATCTAGAACAGACTCGTGCTGCAGTTGCGATTGCTGCAGGTCGAGTAAAGCTCGAATCATCTGGTGGACTCACACTTGAGAATGCCGGCGCATACGCGGCGACTGGTGTTGATTACCTTGCAGTCGGTGCGCTCACTCATTCAGCCCCAGTTTTAGATATTGGCCTAGACCTAAAGAATGGAAAGTAGCCATGCTTCTTACTATCGATGTCGGTAATACCAATACCGTTCTTGGTGTCTTCGAAAAGGATGTTCTCGTCAGATCATGGCGAGTAAAGACAGATCCACGCGACACAGCGGATGAACTCTCACTTCTCTATCGCTCACTGCTTGAAGGTTATGAAGTCACTGCACTCTCGGTCTGTTCGACGGTTCCGGCAACACTTCGCGAACTTCGTGCGATGATCTCGCGCTACTTTGCCGATATCGATTGCACGATCATCGAGCCAGGTACGAAGACTGGTGTTCCACTTCTTGTTGATAATCCACGCGAGATCGGTGCAGATCGCATCGTCAACACATTGGCAGCGCATTCACTCTATGGCGCGAATGGTCCATGCATC